>ENA-OQLB01000096-OQLB01000096.1-human-gut-metagenome-genome-assembly--contig:-NODE-96-length-48295-cov-3.619104_pt1 | contig 48295 bp, 53 predicted proteins | sample MGYA00242656_ERZ504813 | MGnify/ENA primary metagenome ERZ504813 (study PRJEB26092, sample SAMD00036388) | human gut metagenome | host: Homo sapiens | study: EMG produced TPA metagenomics assembly of... | reverse complement strand
CAGATTATGTATAATGAAATAGTTGTCGCACTGATGGGGTATCGCCAAGTGGTAAGGCACAGGATTCTGACTCCTGCACCGCTGGTTCGAGTCCAGCTACCCCAGTTAAGGGTGTGTAGCTCAGGTGGTAGAGCACTTGACTTTTAATCAAGTTGTCCGGGGTTCGAATCCCCGCACGCTCAGTTGATAAGCATGATTTAAGAATGAACTTAGATCATGCTTTTTTCTTTTACTAAATAAAATTCACAAAATAAAAGAAGCCTCTAAAAACAGAGACTTCAAATGCTCGCATTGATCACAAGTAAACTTATTTTTTCAAGTATGGTGCAATTGCAGAGCTGATTTCTTCAAGTTCATCTTTACCATGTACGGTTAAAGTCAAAGGTCTTGTCAGATCAAGGCTGAAAATTCCCATGATCGATTTTGCATTTACGATATATCTTCCAGAAGAAAGATCAATCTCAGATTTAAAATGTGCGATCGTATTTGCAAATGCATTCACGTCTGCAATGGAATCAAGAGAAATAATAAAGTTGGTATCCATGTTTAAACCTCCTTAATGGTTAAATCTCTTTTATCCTACAATTTTTTTGATAGAAAGTCAAATTCGATAGATAACAGAAAAGAAGTATGATAAAATATAAGCCAACGGAGGGAAAAAGATGACGGAAAAACAAAAAATGTTGATGGGAATTTTATATAATGCAGAGGATCAAGCTCTGATAGAAGAGAGGAACCATGCAAAATCTCTAACCAGACAGTTTAATGAACATTGGGAAGATAAAGGACGTCGGAATTATCTGATAGGACAGATATTTGGAAGTCTTGGGAAGAATGTTCATCTGGAAGCGCCCATTTATCTGGATTATGGATATAGGACAACGATTGGAAGTGACTTTTTCTCAAACTTTAATCTGACGATTTTAGATGGTGGAGGAGTTGAAATCGGGAATCATGTTTTTATAGGTCCGAATGTAGGAATTTATACTGCGAACCACCCAGCAGATGTGAAGAGACGAGAAAAGGATATGAATGGGCTACCAGTTAAGATTGGGGATAAAGTATGGATTGGCGGAGGGGTTACGATTCTTCCTGGAGTTACGATCGGCGACAATAGTGTGATCGGTGCAGGAAGTGTTGTAACAAAGGATATTCCTGCCAATGTAGTTGCTGCAGGTAATCCATGCAGGATCATCAAAGAAGCGGAAGAAGGAGACAGATATGGGATTATTGACGAGAAAAACGGACAGCAATCCATTAAGTAAGAATATTGACGAATTACTTGATGGAATGAATCAGGAGAGGGAAGAGACAAAAGAAGGAACTTATGAAGAATCTTTAAAGAAGATTGAGGAGCGAATCAAAGAACTTGGGATTTAGAAGAGAACGAAGATTAAGAAAGGCATCGGTGGTGCCTTTCTTTTTAGGATGATCAAAAGATTTCTTATTGTTAACTTTTAAAAAAATAAAGTTGACAATAAGAAATTGATGATATATAATGGCAGTCAGTACAGGAAAATAATAAAAGTGAGGGAGAAATTTATTATGAAACAACAAACAATGAAAATTCAGGATTTAACACTGATTGCATTAATGGCAGCATTAACTTGTATTTTAGGACCAATGTCAATCACCTTGCCATTTACACCAGTACCGATTTCATTTACGAACTTGGTGATTTATTTTGCGGTAATGGTCATTGGAATGAAACGTGGAACGATCAGTTATCTTGTATACCTTCTGATCGGAGCAGTAGGGCTTCCAGTATTTTCAGGATTTAGTGGTGGGCTTGCTAAACTTGCAGGACCAACAGGAGGATATTTGGTTGGATTTATCTTTTTGGCATTGATCAGTGGATTCTTTGTAGAAAAATTCTCAGGGAACATAGTGATGGCAGTAATTGGTATGGTACTTGGAACAGCAGTAACATATGCATTTGGAACGATCTGGCTGTGTGCACAGATGCATTTAACATTTGTACAGGGATTATATGCAGGTGTGATTCCATATCTTCCAGGAGATGCGGCAAAGATCGTGATCGCGATCATTGTAGGAAGTGCAGTGAAGAAGGCTGTTGTGAAGGCGAGAGTTTTGCCAGAATAAATAACAAATACTTTGTATGAAAAATAAGAATCTGTTGACATTTTGTATGAAAAAGCATAAACTATTTGTAGTTAAATGCAATGAACAGAATTAGTACAGATAAGTTGGAACTGTCAGAGAGAAGCTGCCATCGGCTGGAAGCGGCTTTGAGGGAAGATGTCTGGAATGCATCTGGGAGCAGACAAGATGAATAAAGTAGTTTTGTACGTTGCCGGCGTTAACGGATTCGAGTGAAAGTATCCTGATCAAGTGATATTAGTCAGATATATAATAAGAAGATCAGGAACTTTTAAAAGAGTGGAACCGCGGATATACTCCGTCTCTTTATTTAGAGACGGAGTTTTTTGTATTATAGAAAATTTTGATGGAATCCTCTATGATATAAAAAGTCCTGTAAATTACATACTATATATTGGAGGTTTAGAAATTATGATGGGTTTTCGAGAATTTGCGAAAAGCCAATATGATACGATCAAACTAAGAGACCCTGCGTTAAGGGAAGAGAAAGAAGTTTTTTTGTATCCTTATGTAAAAGCACTGTATTGGCATCGTGTTGCGCACGAATTATATAAGAAAGGAGAGTTTTACAAAGCTAGAAAGATTTCTCAGAAATGGGCGAGAAAAACTGGAATTGAGATTCATCCAGGTGCACAGATCGGAGAAGGGTTCTTTATTGACCATGGGCATGGAGTGGTCATTGGAGAGACGACGATCATCGGAAATAATGTGACCTTATATCAAGGTGTTACATTAGGTGGAACTGGAAATGAAACTGGAAAACGTCATCCAACGATCGAAGATAATGTTATGATCAGTTCAGGTGCTAAGGTTTTGGGATCTATTACAATTGGAAAGAACTCAAAGATTGGTGCAGGAAGTGTTGTTGTATCTGATGTACCGCCGAATTCTACTGTTGTCGGAGTTCCAGGTAAGGTAGTTAAACAGGATGGAGAGAGAGTCAATCGCATTCAGAGTATTGTGCTTGACCAGATCGATCTTCCAAATCCAGTCGATATGGATATCGAAAAGCTCGCAAGAGAGAATGCTGAATTACGACAGGCACTGGAAACATTTATTATACATTATCAAAATTCAGAAGCAATCAGAAGGGAAAAAGAAAAATGAAAATCTACAATACACTGACAAGACAAAAAGAAGAATTTGTACCGGTGCATCCAGGGAAAGTTGGAATGTATGTTTGTGGGCCAACGGTGTATAACTACATTCATATTGGAAATGCAAGACCAATGATCATTTTTGATACGGTGCGTCGTTACTTTGAATATAAAGGATATGAAGTAAATTATGTTTCAAACTTCACAGATGTCGATGACAAGATCATTAAGAAGGCAAATGAAGAAGGTGTAACAGCAACAGAGATCGCAGAAAGATATATTAAGGAATGCAAACAAGATATGGAAGCGTTAAATATCAAACCTGCAACCCACCAGCAAGAGCGACAGAAGAAATCGGTGGAATGATCAAAATGATTCAGACATTGATCAAAAAAGGGCATGCATATGAAGTAGATGGAACTGTATACTTTAAGACAAGATCTTTTAAAGATTATGGAAAACTCTCCAAGAAAAATATTGATGATCTAGAAGCAGGACATCGCGAGATCAAGGTAACAGGAGAAGAAGGAAAGGAAGATCCTCTTGATTTTGTATTATGGAAACCAAAGAAAGAAGGAGAAATCGCATGGAATTCTCCATGGGGAGAAGGAAGACCAGGATGGCATATTGAGTGTTCTGAGATGTCTAAGAAATATATCGGAGATACAATTGATATTCATGCAGGTGGAGAAGACTTGATCTTCCCTCATCATGAAAATGAGATCGCACAGAGTGAAGCATGCAATGGGGAGAAGTTTGCGAATTACTGGATGCATAATGGTTTCTTAAATATCAACAATAAGAAAATGTCTAAATCAGCAGGAACTTCTTACAGTGCGTGAAATTGGAGAAAAGTATCCATTACAGGTGATCCGTTTCTTCATGTTAAGTGCACACTACAGAACCCCATTAAACTTCAGTGATACTTTAGTAGAAAGTGCAAAAACAGGATTGGACCGTATCTTGACAGCGATCGATCTATGCAGAGAGATGGCAGCTAAAGAAGAAACAGGTTCTTTAAGTAAAGAAGAAACAGAACATTTTGCTAATATAGAAGTACTTGTAAAGAAATTTGAAGATGCAATGGAAGATGACTTTAACACAGCAGATGCAGTTTCGGCTATTTTTGAGATCGTGCGTGAATCAAACTCAACAGTGAAAGACTTCAGTGCAGACTATGCAAAGAAAGTACTAAAAGTATTAGAAGATCTTTGCAGCGTTCTTGGAATTGAAACAACAAAAGAAGAAGAGATCCTAGATGAAGAAATCGAAAAACTGATCGAAGAACGTCAGGCGGCAAGAAAGAACAAAGATTTTGCAAGAGCAGACGAGATCAGAGACCAGTTATTAGAGCAGGGTATCGTATTAAAAGATACAAGAGAAGGTGTAAAATGGAGCAGAGCTTAATTCAAAAGATCAAAGAAGGATTGTATCTTGATGGATTGGATCCCAAAAGTTACTCTCCATTATCTCTTGCTTACATTGGAGATGCGATCTATGAGATCGTGATCCGAACGATCGTTATGTCTGCAGGGAATATGAGTGTGAATAAGTATCACAAAAAATCAAGCAGTATGGTCAAAGCTTCTGCACAAAAAGAAGTGTTTGAAAAGATCGAGCCATTTTTGACAGAAGAAGAAATGGCTGTTTATAAACGTGGAAGAAATTCCAAATCAGGTTCTGTTGCAAAGAATGCATCTATGATGGATTACAGAAAAGCAACTGGAGTGGAAGCTTTGGTTGGATATTTATATCTGGCAGGAGATATGGACCGCATCATCGAATTGATCGGGATCGGTTTTGATTTGAATAAAAAAGAAGAAACAGGAGAAGAACATGAATCATAAAGAAGATCTGATCGCAGGGCGTAATGCCGTGATCGAGGCTTTAAGAGCAAAGAAACCAATTGACAAGATTTTTGTATTGGATGGATGTCAGGATGGACCGATCCGTACGATCGTAAGAGAGGCAAAGAAAACAGATGCGATTCTTAAATTTGTAGATAAAGAACGCTTGAATCAGCTGACAAATGAACATCATCAGGGAGTTGTTGCAATTGTCGCAGCATATGAATATGGAACGATTGAGGATCTGTTTAAAAGAGCAGAAGAAAAGGGTGAGGATCCTTTCTTTATCCTGTTAGATGGGATTGAAGACCCTCATAATCTTGGGGCGATCATTCGTACAGCAAATCTTGCAGGTGCACATGGAGTGATCATTCCAAAGCATCGTGCAGTTGGAATTACACCAACCGTAGCAAAAACATCTGCAGGTGCGATCAATTATACACCAGTTGTGAAAGTAACAAATATTGGAAAGACAATGGATGAATTAAAAGAACGTGGTATGTGGTTTGCATGTGCAGATATGGATGGAGAAGTGATTTATCGTCAGAATCTGACAGGATCGATCGGGCTTGTTATTGGAAATGAAGGAAGCGGTGTGAGCCGTTTGGTAAAGGAAAAGTGTGACTTTATCTCATCTATTCCAATGAAAGGAGATATTGATTCACTGAATGCTTCTGTAGCAGCAGGTGTTCTGGCGTTTGAAGTTGTAAGACAACGACTGGGAAAATAAAGAATGAAAGAATTAAAAACAATTTCTGATGAGAAATTGCTCAGACAGATCCAAAGCGGTAATGATGATGCGATGGAATGTCTGTTAGAGAGATACAGGGATATGGTAAGGAAAGAGGCAAGGAGCTTTTTTCTTGCAGGTGGGGATGAAGAAGATCTGATCCAGGAAGGAATGATCGGGCTTTTTAAAGCAGTGACATCCTATCAGGAAGAAAAAAACACTTCGTTTTCAACGTTTGCTTATCTGTGTGTGCAAAGACAGATCTATACAACGATCACTGCATTTAACAGAAAAAAACATATTCCGTTGAATACAGCAATCTCTCTGTTTGAACAAAAGAATCAGGAAGAAGAATTATCATTGGATGAAATCTTAGAAACTCCGGAGGAAACTCCGGAGGAGATGATGCTTCGAAAGGAAGAATTAAATGATTATTACAAAATGCTTGACCAGAATTTAAGTAAATTCGAAAAACAGGTGATGTATCATTATCTGAATGGAGAAACATATACAACGATTGCAAAAAAACTTGGAAAAAGTGATAAATCCATTGATAATGCGATTCAGAGGATTCGCAGGAAGATCAGAAATGATCAGGAAAGTTAAAGTAAAGATAAGAGAAATAAAAAGAAGACTTAAAACGGATGTTTTAAGTCTTCTTTATAAAGCTGCTGACGGGAGTTGAACCCGTGACCTCCTCACTACCAATGAGGTGCGCTACCTCCTGTGCCACAGCAGCAGAACTGATTAATAATTTATCATGAAAATGATATACTGTCAATAGAATTAACAAAATAAAAGGAAAATCAAATGACAAAACAATACAGGAAAAATAAGAGAAGAATCTGTGTAGTGATATGCCTTGTTCTTTGCATGATCTCAGGCATCAAAATACAGGCAGCACAGCCAGGATATTTTGATAATCCCCAGACGGTCTATGATGAATTTGCTGGGAAGATTTATGATCGTTCATTCAAAAAGAGTTATGCATTTTTGAAAAAAAAGATGAATGTTTTTGAAACATCTTCAGGAAGTAAAAAGATAGGGGTAGCGCCAAGATATTCAGGAGTGATCGTGGTTAGTAAAACATCCGATCATGTTCAGGTGATCTATGAGAAAAAGAAAGCATATGGAATTGGATGGATTGATAGAGGTTTGTATCATAAGGAAGCTATTCCATATAATGGGAATGAAAAACAGTTGCTAGGAAATGGAACTTATTGGATACAAAATAAAGCTTCTGGAGAAGGAATTCGTGTACAGATCATTTTTCTGGGAAATCAGAAATATCAAGTTTCGATTTTGAATCAAAGCAAAGAAGATCACACATGGAAACTAATACGTGAGTACGATCATTTTATATCAAAAATATGAAAAATGAAAAATATCTGTCAATGGATGAAAATGGTACCTTGACAGACGGTAAAATAAAAGATATGAACAACTGTTTCACAAAACCACAGAAAGAAGCAGCACAGAAGTCCTATCAATGGCAGGTAATGCGTCTTAACAATAAAAATGTATATCCGTATCGTGATTTTATGCAGTTTGATCCTGCATGGGCCAGAAAAGATTATGGAAATGTTTCGGATTACAGTGGGAAAATGGCAGCAGCAGGCTGCGGAGTTGTGGCGATCACAAATGCAGTATATGCATTGAATGGGCAATTTGTTGATCCAATGTTGTTTGCAGATTATGCAGTGGAGAAACATTACAGGATCATAGGTGCCGGAACACATGATGGGATTTTTAAGGCGGCAGCGAAGAAATTTGGAGACACATATGGGTTCACTTATATTAAGACAACTTACAGTACATCAGAAGTAAGAGAATATCTGAAAAAAGGTTGTGTAGCAATCTCGCATGTACCAGGACATTATGTAACAGTTGCTGATTTTAATCCCAAGACAAAAAAATATCTGGTCTTAGATTCTCATCCGATCAAGAGCAGACCAACCAGCTCTTTTGGAAACTGGTTTAAGAGAGAACGATTAGAGAGAGGAGGGTTGACATCATCTGCATATTATATTTATGGAGTGCCAGGACAGGCATGGAAATATGAAAGTGCAAAAGGAATACAATTTCAGAAGGATTTATTCACATTTATGATTTACATGCGTTAAAATGTAAGAAAAAATAACAAAGGATAGGGAAGGAGAAGTTAAATGAACAAAGTTAAAAAGATATTGACAACATTGATGGCAGCAACATTAACTGTTTCAACAGGATTAACATCCATGCCAATGTTTGCACATAACGTAAAAGCGGAGTCAAAGGCAGAAACAATAAGCAGTGATACGAATGATATGTCACAGTATAAGAAAATAAATGGAATCAGCAGTCAGACGGTTTTAGGAGCAGATTTTTCCCATTATCAATTGCAAAAAAATGCGTGGAAAAAAGTCTGGAAAAATTACAAAGGAATCGAAGTTTCCAATGTGTTTGAATATGTAAGATCACAGGGGATCAATACGATTTCTGTGAAAGTTGCAGTGAACCCAGCAAAAGATGACAGTTATTTATCATTGGAATATGCAAAAGAAACATTAAAAGAAGCAAAAAAAGCAGGATTAAAGACCAATGTGGTGTTGTTATATTCTGATAAGATAACTTACGGAAATTCACAGGAACTTCCAGGTGGCTGGAGTGTAGATAAGGCCGCGGAAGAAGCAAATAAATATACGAAAACGGTATTGGAAGAATTAAAGAGGGCAGGCGCGACTCCAACTATGGTTACGATCGGAAATGAAGTTAACTATAACTTTCTGAATCTGAGCAGCTGGGATGGATATTGTGCGATGGCAGAGATTTCAAAGACCGTAAAAGATGCTGGAATAAAAACGGCATTCAGTTTTGCAGCACCAGAAAAGGCTTCTGATATCCAATATATTATAGAACAGCTTGGATATGCCTGTGAAAAATATGAGGGTGCAGGATATGATTATATTGGAGTAAACATCTATCCAAATACACACAGTGATAGTTATGTTAAGGAATTAAAGAATACAGTAGAAGAAAAGGCAGCAGGAAAGCAGATGATCATTTCCAGTGTCAAATGTCCATGGAAAGATTCAGAAGGAAAAGCCAGTATAACGACACAGACAAAGAGCATTTATGAGTATCTTCAGGCAACGATCGATGAGAAAAATGCAGGTGGATTGATCTACGATGATGCAGATTTTGTTGGGGCATGGGACTCATTCTTTGATGGTAATGGACAAGCAATGTCTTCTCTTGCAATCTTTGCTTATGCACAAGGAAATCAGGTTGATGTAAGCAGCTACAAAGATCCATGGGAATACGGTGGAGATACAGGACTTAAGAATCTAACAGCTTCTGTCAAAAAACTTAATAACATGTCACAAAGTTCCGTTCGTGGAATGGATATTTCATCCTACACAGCACTAAAGAAAGCAGGTGTAAAATACTACGATTTTGATGGAAAAGAAACATCATTGTTAAAAGTATTACATGATAATGGAGTTAATTATATCAGAATCCGTATCTGGAATGATCCGACAAATGAAAAAGGAGAAACATACGGAGGTGGTGCGAATGATGTGGCAGCTGGCCTTGAAATCGCAAAAGAAGCTGCACAGTATGATATGAAACTTCTGCTAGATTTCCACTATTCTGATTTCTGGGCGGATCCAGCACTTCAAAAGGTGCCAAAAGCTTGGGAAAAAGATAAAAATGATACAGAAAAGATGAAACAAAATGTTTACGATTTTACAAAGGATACGATAAAGAAATTCCAGGAAGTTGGAGCAGATATCGGAATGGTACAGGTTGGAAATGAGATTACAAATGGAATGCTTGATATCATGCCAGATCGTTCAAAGGGAGAAACTTATAAAGATACATGGGGAAATGCAAAGAACGCCAAGATTTTATGTGGATATTTAAAAGCCGGGATTAAAGCAGTCAGAGAATGTACACCAAAAGCATTAGTTACACTGCATCTTGAAAGTATGGGCTATGGAAAATGTTCAGAAATTATGAATGCATGGGAACAAAATGGAGTGGATTATGATGTTTTCGGCAGTTCATTTTATCAATTCTGGCAAGGAAACTCCAGTAAAAATGCATTAGCGGGACTTCAGAAAATAGAAAATCTTGCCAAGTCAAGAGGAAAAATGTATGCGGTTATGGAAACAAGCTGGCTTAATAGCTTAAAAGATGCGGATGGTACACCAAATGTCATTGGTGAAGGACATGCAAATGCAAAAGTATATTCTGATGATCCACAGGGACAGGTGGATGCATTGACGGATATGTATCAGACATTGTTATCAAATGATAATGGACTTGGAGCTTTTTACTGGGAAGGAGCATGGATTCCTGTAAAAGCAGGATGGACCAATTGGAAGTACAATAAGGATATGTCTGATCGTTATGGAACTGGATGGGCAGCCCAGGGAGCAAAAGGATACTATCCAGATAACAAGATGTATTATAATGGACAGCCAGCATGGGGTGGATGCAGCTGGGATAACCAGACGTTATTTGATTCCAACGGATATCCATTACAGTCATTGAAGTTCTACAAAGATTCTGTGTCCAAAGGAAAAGAACAGATCATAGCATTGAAGATCGTTGATAAAAATGGAAAAGAAGTATATGCTACCCAGTATGTCAAAGTTGAAGTAGGAAAGACCCGCAAGATCACATTACCAAAATTCTCTGGATATTATCCAAAGAATAAAAATTATAACATGACATTAAAGGGAACACAGGAAGGTAATACAGTACAGAAAGTTGTATATACAAGAACAGCAGCGGGACCTGCGATCAGTTATAATTACCGAGTGAAAGTTACAAAGAAAAAATATAAACTTTACAAGAATTTCAAATGGAAGAAATCAAAAACAAAAGTTTATAAAAAGACATATGTAGCAAAATATAGATATGACCATAAGAATGGAAATAAATATCTTGCTCTTTATACAAAAGGTGGTAAATTTGTTGGATACATTAATAAGAAAGCGGTAAAACGTTTAGGATCAGCAACACAGCCAGAGCAGGGAAAAGCATACACTTATGGAAAACGTGTAAAGATCAAGAGTAAAAAATATAAACTATATAAGAATTTCAAATGGAAGAAATCAAAAACAAAAGTTTATAAAAAGACATATGTGGCAAAATACAGATATAAACATGAAAATGGAAACAAATATCTCGCATTGTATACAAAATCAGGAAAATTTGTTGGATATATCAATGCCAAAGCTGTGAAAGTTATAAAGTAATTTAGGTGAAAAAATAGAATTCTGTTGATGCAGGATTCTATTTTTCATTTATGAAAATAAATAAAGTATTGACATTAAAAGTTGGTAGTACCATAATATTGTATACAAGAAAAAAGACTTAATATGAAAAACTGGAGGATTGTATGAAATTTCTTAGACAATTTATGATTATTTTACTACTCTCTTTTTTGGGAGAAGTGCTTAAGATGTTTATACCATTGCCAATTCCGGCAAGTGTGTATGGACTGGTGTTAATGTTGGTATGTCTGATGACTGGTGTTTTGAAGACGAGTCAAGTTAAAGATGCAGCATTTTTCCTGATTGAGATCATGCCTGTTATGTTTATTCCGGCAGCAGCTGGATTGATTGATTCGTGGAAAGTTTTACAGCCATTATTACTGCCAATACTAGTCATTACTGTAGTGATCACAGTATTTGTTATGGTAATCACAGGAAAAGTAGCACAAATGATAGCACAGAAGAGAGGAATCAAAAATGAATGAAATGTTCAGACAATCATTGTTTGCAGGAGTAACGATCAGTTTGATTGCATATGAGATCGGACTATTTTTAAAGAGAAAGTTGGGATTAGCGATATTAAATCCATTATTAGTATCTATAGTTATTGTGATCCTGGCATTGAAAGTATTTGGAATCAGTTATGAAGTATATAATGCAAGTGCAAAATACATATCTTATTTGTTGACGCCAGCAACTGTGTGTCTTGCTGTACCTTTATATGAGCAGTTAGAATTACTAAAGAAAAATAAGGTTGCGGTTGTTTGTGGAATATTATCAGGAACATTAGCAAGTTTAACAGGGATTTTTGTTCTTTGTATGTTATTTGGATTTAACCACCAACAGTATGTAACGATGCTTCCTAAATCGATCACAACAGCGATCGGAATTGGAATATCAGAAGAATTAGGTGGAATTGTGACAATTACAGTTGCAGTGATCATTATTACTGGAATTCTTGGAAATGTGATTGCAGATACAGTATTTCATATATTTAAAATAAAAAATCCATTGGCAAAAGGCCTGGCACTTGGAACAGCATCTCATGCGATCGGAACGGCAAGAGCAATTGAGATGGGACCAGTCGAAGGTGCAATGAGCAGTCTGGCAGTAGCAGTAGCAGGACTTTTGACTGTTGTATTTGTATCAGGATTTGCTCAACTTATTTAAAATAGGAGGAAGAGATCATGGTAGATGAGAAAATGATCATCACGATCGGAAGAGAACATGGAACAATGGGAGATAAAGTAGCAGAAAAAATTCGAAGACAATTTGAACTGCCACTTTATGACAAGGCGCATCTTCTAAGAGTAGTAGAAGGAACGGATGATTATGATGAATTAAATGCATTTTTAATGACAGAAAAGTAAACAGTCTGTTATATGCGATCGCAATGAGTGAGAATGTAAGTTCTAATGATGTGCCTTTCGGGATTATCAAAAAGATTATTGGTAATACGGGAGGCGTCGTGATGGATAGCTGTGGAAATTATCTTTTCAGAGATCGTCCGAATACGGTAAGAATTTTTATGCATGCAGACAAGAACATTCGAATTAAAAATCTTATGAAATATCTTGGAATAAGCAAAGAACAAGCTAAAAAAGAAATAGAAACAGAAGATTCAAAACGTTATGAATTTCATAAATATTACACAAATGAAATATGGGGCATGTCCAATGGATATGAATTATGTCTGGACGAAGGAATCCTTGGAATCGATGGATGTGTAAAAATGATTTTGGATTATTTGAAAATAAGAAATTTAATTTAAAAAAGTTCTTGACATTACAAAAATAATATGTATAATAGATAGAGGTGGTTGCAACAGACCACCTCGAATATAAATCTGGCTCCATGGTCAAGCGGTTAAGACGCGACCCTCTCAAGGTCGAATCACGAGTTCGATTCTCGTTGGAGTCATAAGCTACAAACTTCGTATTTATGCGGTTTGTAGCTTTTTTTATTTTGTTTATATTTGAATTGGTTAAAGAAAAGGGTTAAAGTTTTTGAAATATTAAATCTGGAATAAAAATATAACGATCAAGAAATAAAAAATCCCCCTGCATATGAAATGCCAAAGAGGATTCAAACAAATGTCAAAGTGCTGATTAAAGCACAAAGATATTATATCACACAAAAAACAAAATGCAATAATCACTTGACAAAAAAATATCAATATGATAATCTACAACAAGAGTGAATCTGAACTATCGGGTCCATGAAGGGGCACACCACCTCGGGTGTGATGCTTCTTTGTGGACCCTTTTTTGTTCCTTTTAAAGATAAAAGGAAAGTCAGTCAAGGAGGAAAGCAGATGAGATTAAATGGAGAGACAAAAACATTAAAAGACCCTGTCGCATTATCTGATTTCTTAACACAGGAAGGATTTTCAGATAAGAGAATCGCAGTGGAAAGAAATGGAGAAATCGTTCCTAAAGGGGAATATGCGAATGTGATCTTAAGTGACAGTGACACATTAGAGATCGTAGCCTTTGTCGGTGGCGGATGATCTGAAGATAACAGGTACAAAGAGATAAGAAAATTATGCATATATAAAGGAGAATAACATGAAACAGGACAAGTTAATCATCGGTGGACATGAATTTGATTCAAGATTTATCTTAGGATCAGGAAAATATTCCTTAGATCTGATCAATGCAGCAGTGCAGAATGCAGGAGCACAGATCATTACCTTAGCACTTCGAAGAACGAACACAAATGATACAGCTAATATTCTTGACTATATTCCAGAAGGTGTCACACTTCTTCCAAATACATCTGGAGCAAGAAATGCAGAAGAAGCAGTTCGTATTGCAAGACTTGCAAGAGAAGTAGGATGCGGAGATTTTGTTAAGATTGAAGTTATTCATGATTCTAAATATCTGCTTCCAGATAACTATGAAACGATCAAGGCAACAGAAATCCTTGCCAAAGAAGGATTTGTTGTTATGCCATATATGTATCCAGACTTAAATGCAGCCAGAGATCTTGTAAATGCTGGGGCAGCTGCAGTTATGCCTCTTGGATCTCCAATTGGATCTAACAAAGGAATCTGTACGAAAGACTTTATCCAGATTTTGATCGATGAGATCGATCTTCCGATTATTGTAGATGCAGGAATCGGAAAACCATCTCAGGCATGTGAAGCAATGGAAATGGGTGCAGCTGCAGTGATGGCGAATACAGCAATCGCAACTGCAGGTGATATTCCAGCCATGGCAGAAGCATTTAAGAAAGCAATTGAGGCAGGAAGAAGCGCATATTTGGCAGGACTTGGAAGAGTCATTGAAAAAGGTTCTAGCGCATCATCACCATTAACAGGATTTTTGGAGGATTAATCATGAGTGTAAGAATTGATGAGAATACAGATCATATGAAATATACGGATGATATGGAAGCGATTGATTCAGATATCATGGACCGTGTCATCGCAGAGATGAACAGCTATGATGCAGACATTTATACAGCAAAAGATGTCAAAGAAGCATTGGCAGCAGAAACTTGTTCTGTTGATAATTTCAAAGCTTTATTATCGCCAGCGGCATTGCCGTTTTTGGAAGAAATCGCACAGAAAGCACAGAAAGAGACAAGAAAACATTTTGGAAACTCTGTAGCGATCTTTACTCCGTTATATATTGCAAACTACTGTGAAAATTATTGTGTTTACTGTGGATTTAATTGCCACAACAAGATCAAACGTGCACAGCTTAATGCAGAAGAGATTGAAAAAGAAATGCAGGCGATCGCAGAGACAGGATTGGAAGAAGTTTTGATCCTGACTGGAGAAAGTCCAAACAAATCAAGTGTTGAATATATCGGAGAAGCATGTAAGATCGCGAAGAAATATTTTAAACTGATCGGTCTTGAAGTATATCCAATGGATTCTAAAGATTATGCATATCTGCATGAATGTGGGGCAGATTTTGTTACAGTCTTCCAGGAAACATATAATTCAGACAAATATAAGACACTGCATTTGGGTGGAAGAAAGAGAATCTTCCATACCGTCTCAATGCTCAGGAACGTGCGATCATGGGTGGAATGAGAGGTGTCGGATTTGCTGCTCTCTTAGGATTGGATGATTTTAGAAAAGATGCACTGGCAACAGGAATGCATGCATATCTTTTACAGAAAAAATATCCACATGCAGAAATCGCATTTTCATGTCCTAGATTACGTCCGATCATTAATAACGATAAGATCAATCCAAAAGATGTTCATGAACCACAGCTTCTACAGATCATTTGTGCATATCGAATCTTTATGCCATTTGCAAGTATTACGATCTCAACACGTGAATGTGAAAGATTCCGTGACAACATCATTCAGATTGCAGCGACGAAGATTTCAGCAGGAGTAAATGTTGGAATCGGTGGACACAGTCAGGAAGAAGAAAAAGGTGATGAACAGTTCGAGATAGTGATGGAAGATCAGTTGATGAGATTTATCAAATGATCGAGGACAATGGCATGCAGCCAGTTATGACAGATTATATTTATGTATAAGAAAACAAAAAAGTATATAGTATACACAATCCCGGATCAAAATAAAAAGATCCGGGATTTTTATCCTAGGAAAATCCGATGGAATCCCCTATGTAATAAAAAGCTCGCCGCTCCTAAAAAGAAGAATATAGAGAAAGATCAAGGATTTTTAACATAATATAGTTTGTAGATACTTGGCTCAGTAGAGCCATTGAGCAAGAAGCCCCCACTTCAAAATCAGGGATTTAAGTGGTGGGAGCATGTCACCGAGATCTGGGCGGTTGCAACCAATATATATATTGAAGGAACCTTCCCGAATGGTGTACAATATGATATGGCAAGTGCGATCCAGTTAATGCACAATATGATGGTGGCTCATGCAAAAGCTGTTATTGCATACAAGAAGCAGGCTATGAAGAAGATAGGTATCGTTCATTCGTTAGAAAGTAAATATCCTTATGATGAAACGAAAGACGAAGATGTTAAAGCGGCAAAAAATGAAGATGTATTAAATAATCAGTTCTTGTTAGATGCAACATTCCTTGGGGAATACAGGGATGAAACAATGGAGATCATCAATCGTTTGGTAGAGTTAAACAACGGAAGCTTTCATGCAAGCAAAGATGATATGGAGATCTTAAAAGAAGCTGCATACTGGTATCGCGAAGTAAGCAAGACAAAAGAACTGTAAAATTGCAATGGAGGAATGAGAAATGGAATATCAGGGAATCATTTTTGATTTCAATGGAACATTATTTTTTGACAATGATAAACATGTGAAAGCATGGAATGAGATCTCTAAGATCTTACGAGGAAAAGAAATCACGTTAGAGGAATTACATACGAAACTAAACGGAACACCAAATATACAAAATATTTTATATTTTACAGATGGGAAGGCAACAAAAGAAGAATTAGAAAAATATTCTCAGAAAAAAGAAGAATATTATCGTCAATTCTGTAAAGAAGATACGGAAAAATTTCATCTGGTAGATGGTGTATGTGAGTTTTTTGATCATTTGAAAGAAAAAGATATTCCATTTACGATTGCTAGTGCATCAATCAAAGAAAATATTGATTTCTTTATTGAGTCCTTTGGACTGGACCGCTGGATCAAGCCAGAAGATATCGTTTATGATGATGGAACATATGAGAATAAGATCGCAATGTTTCATAAAGCAGCCGATGTGATCGGCATTGATATGAAAGACATCAGAATTTATGAAGATTCCAATTCTGGAATCCGAAATGCATATGATGCAGGATGTGAACAGATCGTTGTAATCTGTGACAAGGAAAATGAAGAAGAATTTTTAAAACGTCCAGGAGTTATAGAAGTTATGCAGGATTTTTCCTTTGCAAAAGAATTGTAATACAAATTTAAAATTGATTTTAGGGAGTTTCGTAGACGAAACTCCCTTTTTGTGATAAGATAAATTGAATATACCTTAATCGATAAATGAGAAAGGGTATAATCTTTTGAAATATAAGAAGAAAGATATAAAGGAGAGTTCGATGATCAATCAGTTAGTAAACAATATTAAAAAATTAGATGCCCCTATTGTTGTTGGATTAGATCCAATGCTTGATTATGTACCAGAATATATTAAGAAAGCAGCATTTGCTGAATATGGTGAGACTTTAGAAGGAGCAGCAGAGGCAATCTGGCAGTATAATAAAGGAATCATTGATGCGACTTATGATCTGATTCCAGCAGTTAAACCACAGATTGCTATGTATGAACAATTTGGAGTTCCAGGACTTGTTGCATTTAATAAGACATGTGAATATGCAAAGAGCAAAGGTCTTGTGATCATCGGAGATATCAAACGTGGAGATATTGGATCAACATCTAAAGCTTATGCGATCGGTCATGTAGGAAAGGTTGCAGTGGGAAGCAAGACATACAGCGGATTTTGTGAAGATTTTGTAACAGTTAATCCATATCTTGGAAGTGATGGAATCCGTCCATTTATGGAAGTATGTAAAGAAGAGAAGAAGGGAATGTTCATCTTAGTTAAGACATCAAACCCATCCAGCGGAGAATTCCAGGATCAGGAGATCGATGGAAAACCGTTATATGAGATGGTAGCCGAGAAAGTTGCTTCCTGGGGAGAAGAACTGATGGAAGATTCTTACAGCTATATCGGTGCCGTTGTTGGAGCAACTTATCCTAAGATGGGAGAAGTATTAAGAAAGATCATGCCAAAATCATACATCTTAGTTCCAGGATACGGAGCACAGGGTGGTCAGGCAAAGGATCTTGCGCCATTCTTTAACGAAGATGGATTAGGTGCGATCATTAATTCTTCCAGAGGAATCATCTGTGCATATAAACAGGATGCTTACAGTCAGTTTGGAGAAGAAAATTACGCAGATGCATCAAGACAGGCTGTTCTCGATATGAAAGAAGATTTAAAACAGGCCTGGGTAAAATAAAAGAACACCTATTTTGTGAGTAAAGAAAACAGCCAGATAAAGGAGAATTGCAAGATGAGTAAGAAACAGGTAATGGCAGAGATCATTCGTCATACATCTTTATCAGACGGAATCTTTGATATGACATTGAAAGCAGAAGAGATTGCGAAAGAAGCAAAAGCAGGACAGTTTATTTCTGTTTATCTGAATAACAAGAGTAAGATCCTTCCAAGACCGATCAGTATCTGTGGGATCGATAAAGAAGCAGGGACATTAAGGATCGTCTATCGTACGGTTGGAGATGGAACGAAGGAATTATCCGATTACAAAGAAGGTGAGATGGTCAAAATCTTAGGACCTTTAGGAAACGGATTTACACAGAAAGACAAAAAAGCAATTTTAATCGGTGGCGGAATCGGAATTCCTCCGATGTTAGAATTAATGAAGCAGTTAGATTGCGACAAAACAGCAGTTTTAGGATACCGTGACAGTGATATGTTCTTAAAAGACGAATTTGAGGCAGTTGGAGATGTTGTGATCTCTACAGAAGACGGATCTTTTGGAACGAAGGGAAATGTCATTGATGCGATCAAAGAGCAGGGCGTGGAAGGAAGCATCATCTATGCATGTGGTCCAACACCAATGCTTCGAGGAATCAAAGCATATGCAGAAGAGATGGGGATCGAAGCACAGATTTCCATGGAAGAGAGAATGGCATGTGGAATCGGTGCATGCTTAGCCTGTGTTTGCAAGTCAAAAGACGTAGATTCCCATTCACATGTTCATAACAAACGTGTTTGCAAAGATGGGCCAGTATTCGACGCCAGGGAGGTGGAACTATAATGAATTTATCAGTTGATATTGCCGGAGTAACAATGAAGAACCCTGTGACAACAGGATCAGGAACATTTGGTTCCGGAGAAGAATTCAGTGAATTTGTCGACCTTTCCAAATTAGGAGCAGTGACAACCAAAGGAGTTGCTAATGTTCCATGGCCGGGGAATTCTGTGCCTAGAGTTGCAGAGGTATATGGTGGTATGTTAAATGCGATCGGATTGCAGAATCCTGGGATCGATGTGTTTGTTGAACGAGATATTCCATATCTTAAGAAAGCCGGAGCAACGATCATTGTTAATGTTTGTGGAAAATCCGAAAAGGATTATCTCGAGGTTGTAGAAAGACTTGCTGACCAGCCAGTAGATTTATTAGAGATCAATGTATCTTGTCCGAATGTGAAAGAAGGCGGGATTGCTTTTGGACAGGATCCCAAAGCGTTATATGATATTACGAAGGCAGTGAAAGCAAAAGCAAAACAGCCGATCATCATGAAGTTAAGCCCGAATGTCACAGATATCACAGAGATGGCAAAAGCTGCAGTTGATGCAGGAAGTGATGCTCTTTCTTTGATTAATACATTAACAGGAATGAAGATCGATATTGAAAGAAGAGATTTTGTGCTTGCCAATAAGACAGGTGGGATGTCCGGACCAGCGATCAAACCAGTTGCTGTCCGTATGGTATATCAGGTTGCTAACGCTGTGGATGTGCCAATTATCGGTATGGGTGGAATCTCAACAGCTGAGGATGCATTAGAGTTTATCATGGCTGGTGCAACAGCGGTATCAGTAGGAACAGCAAACTTTATCAATCCTGCAACGACACTTGAAGTGGTTGATGGAATCAAAACTTACATGGAAAGACATCAGATCAATGATATTAACGAATTGATCGGATGTGTCAAATAGATAATAAAAGGAGGATGAGGGTATGAATATTTTATTTTCCTGACTCCGAAAAGTGAGGTTGCCTATATCCCTGCCGATGAAAGTTTAAGGCAGGCATTTGAAAAACTAAAATATCATGGATATTCAGCAGTGCCGACATTAACTGATGATGGTAAATACGCAGGAACGATCACAGAAGGTGATGTATTGCGTGCCATGGAATCTATGTGCCATTGGAATATATCAGAAGCTGAGAAAGTCAAACTTATGGATGTAAAGAGAAAGAGAAACATTCAGGCAGTGACGATCAGCACAGATATGGATGATCTTGTCGATGTGATCACAGATCAGAATTTTGTTCCGGTCATTGATGATCAGGAGAAATTTATCGGGATCGTGACAAGAAAAGATGTGATTCGTTTTTATCATGACGAATACCGCAAATTAGCAAAGAATGAATAAGATGGAGGTTTAAATAGAAGATGGAACAGTATAAGAGAGAGTTTATCGAATTTATGGTAGAAAGTGATGTATTAAAATTTGGAGAATTTACATTAAAGAGTGGAAGAAAATCTCCATTTTTCATGAATGCAGGAGCTTATGTGACAGGATCTCAGTTAAAGAGACTTGGAGAATATTATGCAAAAGCAATCCATAGTACTTATGGAGATGATTTTGATGTGTTATTCGGACCTGCATACAAAGGAATTCCATTAGGAGTTGTAACAGCGATCGCATACAGCGAATTATATGGAAAAGAAGTTCGTTATTGTTCTGACCGCAAGGAAGCAAAAGATCATGGTGCAGATAAAGGAAACTTCCTTGGAAGCGAATTAAAAGACGGTGACCGCGTGATCATGATCGAAGATGTTACAACATCTGGTAAATCCATGGAAGAGACAGTTCCAAAAGTAAAAGGAGCAGCAAACGTAGAGATCGTTGGATTAATGGTATCCTTAAACCGTATGGAAATCGGTAAAGGCGGAGAAAAATGTGCACTGGATGAAGTGAAAGAATTATATGGATTTGATACAGCAGCGATCGTTGATATGGAAGAAGTTGTAGAATGTTTATATAACAAAGAATGTAATGGAAAAGTTGTGATTGATGATACATTAAAAGCAGCAATTGATGCATACTATGAACAGTATGGTGCAAAACATTAAGGATGGTTCTTGTGACGGTTGAGAAAAAGAAGTTAGCCAGACGAGGAATAAAAGTTATATTTTATCTTTATATCATAGTTATATTTTATTTTGTATTATTGAGTGAACGATATGGGAGGGATACAGGATATGATACTTCCCATATGAACTTAATTTTATTCAAAGAAATCAACAGGTTCTGGACATACAGACATCTTTTGTCCACCGAAGCAGTGGTCACAAATCTGTTTGGAAATATTTTTGCATTCAGTCCATTTGGTTTTATGATCCCGATCGTGATCAATAAGAAAAAGGCATTTTTTCGTGCAGTGTTTGCAACTTCCTTTTTTAGTTTAGTGATCGAGACAAGTCAATTGATCATGAAGTAGGGGTATTTGATGTAGATGATCTTCTGATGAATACGGTTGGTGGATTGATCGGGTATATGATATACAGGGTCGTAGTAGCAGTATATGATTTATATAACAGAAAGAGGGCGGCAAAATGAAGAGAAACAAAAGAAAAACATTTGCATATCGTCCATCTGACAAGATTATTTCACGGGAATCAATTGTTTCTGTGATTTTAGGAGCAGCAGGATCATTGGATATTACCTGCTGCTTTTCGGTTCCATAAAGACAGGAGGAACAAGTAGTCCATTAAGTGGAGCTGGAGGATGGATCTTGCTGGTAGTATCAGCTATAGGATTATATTTTGGAATACAAAGTATGAAAGATACCGCAGCAGTGATGAAATGGAAGATCATTGGATGTACTTGCAACGGAATTGTGCTGGCAGTATCTGTGATCATTTTTATGATTGGAATAATTGCAATGATCTAAGTAAAGAAAGGAAGAGATGACTTGAATACAATGTTATCAGAAAGACATGAATTAAATAAGATCGCACTGTTAGAATTAAAGAAAGATGTAGAAGAAACAAGAGAATTTTCTTCATATTTTTCTAAAATGGCAGATCTTTTATTATATGTAAATGAGATTTACGATACCAAAGAGAGGACATTAGAACAGTTAAAACAGTGGAATAGAATATGGTATGAAGAGATCAGCCAGGAACAATATGCACATAGTTTTGGGAATCCAAAATTTTGTACAGAAAAGTTTGGAAAAGAGTATGGTCAGATCTTCGCATTTTTATATGCAGAGATGCGCAGTGGATTTATCTATGCAATCGAAGGAAGACTGTTTGACCTTGTGATCAACAATGAATTGTTCTTGGAAATCAGCAATTTATTTTTATCAGGAGAAGAACATCCGCAGAAGATCAAGCATATTGTTTTTGATCATATGAGAGATTACAGCGAGGATGTTTTTGAGTACAGAATCAGAGAACAGTTAGACCCAGAACTTGATTTTGCAACAAAGATCGTGATGGAATCTGATCTCAGTGATCCAGATATTTTGTATCAATATGGAGAATATATTTCCGAAAATGAATTGATACTTTAAGTTTTTAAATAAATTGCCACAAGAAGAGATCACAGCAATGGCCAAAACATATGTTGATGGATTTCATGAAGGATTTATCATCAATAACATTGATATGAGTCCAAAACGAAGTGTTAATATCCGTTATACGATCGGATTTGAACCAGTTGTCAGAGAGGCAGTTCGTTTATTCTCAGAAATTGGGCTTGCACCGATCATCTATAGAAGTGGCGTATCTGTTTTAACACGAGGACTTCATAAGATTGGTTATGTTTCATCTTCTCCAAACCCACAGTATGAATATGACCACAGATATGATCAGGCGATATTCTTTGATAATCGTTTTATGAAACACAAATTAGAATGTTATCATAATGCATATGAACATTATAAAGATGAAGCGTATGTGTTTGCTGGACCAGCTTGCATGGAAACATTTGGGGAAATACCTTTTTTACCAGAGAATAAAGAAGAGAATTTAAAATTAAGTAAGAAGCAGCAGGAGCTTTCTGTGGAATTTCAGATGAAAGCCTCAGAGATCATGAATCAATATATCAAACCAGAGCAGAGGAGCTTTACGATTATTTCATATCCAATTCCTGAGATCGGGGATAACTTTGAAGAGATTTTTAAAGAAGTCGTGAAAGTTAATACATTGGATAAAGACAAATACAGACAGATTCAGCAACATTTGATCGATGCCCTGAATCAGGCAGTGGAAGTTCATATCAAAGGAAAAGGAAAGAATAAGACCGACCTATACGTAGCGATGCATGAGATGGATGACCCATCCAAAGAAACGAATTTTGAAAACTGCCTTGCAGATGTCAATATTCCAGTTGGAGAAGTGTTTACCTCACCAAAATTAACAGGGACCAATGGAGTACTGCATGTTGGAGAAGTCTATTTAAATGATCTGAAATTCATTGATCTTGAAATTACTTTTAAAGATGGAATGATTTCTGAATATACATGCAAAAACTTTAAAACAGAGGAAGAAAATAAGACATTTATCAAAGAGAATCTCTTATATAACAGAGATACGCTCCCAATGGGCGAGTTTGCGATCGGAACAAACACAACAGCATATGTGATGGCGAAGACATATGATATCTTATATCAGCTTCCGATCCTGATCGTTGAGAAGATGGGACCTCATTTTGCAGTGGAGATACTTGCTACAGTCATTGTGAAGAAACTGAAGTTCACAATCCAGATGGCAAAGAAATCGTTGCAAAATATAATGAATGCTCCAAAGAAGGCGAGTATTTCCAGTGTCACACAGATATTACGATTCCATATGAAGAACTGGATTCTATTTGTGCGATCACCCTTGGCGGAGATGAGATTTTACTGATCAAAGATGGTAAATTTGTACTTTCTGGTACAGAAACATTAAATGAACCATTGACGGAAATCGGTTAAATCAGTACAATGATAAGAAAGATAAAATCCTGAAAGGGAAGTTTTTGTTAATTTCATAAGATAAGGAGAAAGAACATGGCAAAAGTAGCAATTGTAATGGGCAGCGATTCTGATATGCCTATCATGAAAAAAGCAGCAGAGTTTTTAGATCAGATGGGGATCGATTTTGAGATGACGATCATTTCCGCACACAGAGAACCAGATATTTTCTTTGAGTGGGCAAAAGGTGCGAAGGACCGTGGAGTGAAAGTGATCATTGCAGGTGCTGGAAAGGCAGCACATCTTCCAGGTATGTGTGCAGCTTTATTCCCAATGCCAGTTATCGGTATTCCGATGAAGACTTCCGACCTCGGTGGTGTTGATTCTTTATATTCTATCGTACAGATGCCATCTGGAATACCAGTAGCGACTGTAGCGATCAATGGAGGACTTAATGCAGGAATCCTTGCAGCGAAGATCCTTGCAACATCAGACGAGAAATTACTTGAGAAATTAGAAGCTTACAGCGAAGAGATGAAACAGTCAGTTGTAGAGAAAGCAGAGAAACTTGACAAAGTTGGATACAAAAATTATGAATAAGAAGATTCTTGCAGCGTTTTTATGCGTATGTATGGTTGTAGTTACAGGAAGTTTTCCAGTAAGTGCAGCAAAAACAAAGAAGACATACAAGATTGCAATTGATGCAGGACACCAGGGAAAGGGAAACAGTAAGACAGAACCTATCGGACCGGGCGCGAAGATGCGTAAACCCAAAGTAGCATACGGAACGCAGGGAGTCAAAACGAAAGTACCAGAATCCAAATTAACTCTGCAGATTGCATTAAAGCTTGAGAAAGAGTTAAAGAAACGCGGTTATGATGTGTATATGATAAGAAGAAAACAGAATGTAAACATTAGCAATAAGCAAAGAGCGATCCGTGTAAATAAAAGTGGTGCTGATATCTGTATCAGACTACATGCGGATGCAGCATCAGCGAATGTTGGTGGTGTTTCTGTGCTATACCCATCACGGCAGAATCCTTATGTAGCAAAATTAAGCAAGAAGAGTAAAAAACTCTCAAAGAATATACTGGACAGTTATTGTAAGTCAACCAAATTCAAGAAACGTGGTTTATCAAAACGTGACGATCTTACAGGAACAAACTGGAGTAAGATTCCAGTGGCACTGATAGAGATGGGATTTATGACAAATAAGACCGAAGATAAACAGATGCAGAAGAAGCAGACACAGAAGAAGATGGTAGACGGCATTGCAAATGGTATTGATCAATATTTTAAATAATCAGGAGGAGAAGTAACAATGGATTACAAGAAAGCAGGCGTGGATATTGAAGCAGGATACAAATCTGTAGAACTGATGAAAGAACACGTAAAGAGAACCATGAGAGAAGAGGTACTTGGTGGATTAGGAGGATTTTCCGGAGCATTTTCTTTAAAGAAGATCAAAGATATGGATGATCCAGTCTTACTTTCAGGAACTGATGGATGTGGAACAAAAGTAAAACTTGCAATGATCCTTGATAAACATGATACGATCGGTATCGATGCAGTTGCTATGTGTGTAAATGATATTGCATGTGCAGGAGGAGAACCTCTGTTCTTCTTAGACTATATTGCCTGCGGTAAAAATTATCCTGAAAAGATCGCTGAGATCGTAAGTGGTGTAGCAGAAGGATGTGTACAGTCAGATGCAGCCTTGATCGGTGGAGAGACAGCAGAACATCCAGACTTATGCCAGAAGAAGACTATGACCTTGCAGGATTTGCAGTTGGTGTATGTGACAGAAAAGACCTGATCACAGGAGAAAACTTAAAAGATGGAGATGTCTTGATCGGTATGGCATCTACAGGAGTTCACAGCAATGGATTCTCTTTAGTAAGAAAAGTATTTGATATGAGTAAAGAATCTTTAAATACATATTATGATGAATTAGGAAAAACATTAGGAGAAGCATTACTTGCTCCGACAAGAATCTACGTAAAAGCATTAAAGAGTGTGAAAGATGCAGGAGTTACAGTTAAAGCATGCAGTCATATCACAGGTGGTGGATTCTATGAGAATATCCCACGTATGCTTCCAGAAGGAATGAAAGCAGTTGTGAAGAAAGACAGCTATGAAGTACCAGCAATCTTTAAACTTCTTGCCAAAGAAGGAGATATCGCAGAAGAGATGATGTACAACACATTCAATATGGGACTTGGAATGGTTGTTGCGGTTGATAAAGAAGATGTTGACAAAACAATGGAAGCGATCAAAGCAGCAGGAGATACACCATATATCGTAGGGCATATGGAAGCTGGAGAAAAAGGAGTTACTTTATGCTAAAAGTGGCAGTACTTGTTTCCGGAGGAGGAACAAACCTTCAGGCCATTATCGATGGAATCGAGAATGGAAGCATTACAAATGCGAAGATTGATGTTGTGATCAGCAATAATAAGAATGCATATGCACTTGAGCGTGCGAAGAAACATGATATCGAAGCAGTTGCACTTTCTCCCAAAGATTTTGAGACAAGAGATTTATTTAATGAAGCATTGTATAACGAGCTTGTAGACCGTAAGATTGATCTGATCGTTCTTGCGGGATGCTTGGTTGTGATTCCGGAGAAGATCATTCATGAATTTGAAAACAGGATCATCAATATTCACCCATCATTGATCCCATCATTTTGCGGAACAGGCTATTATGGATTGAAGGTTCATGAGAAAGCTTGGCAAGGGGAGTTAAAGTTTCTGGAGCAACCGTTCATTTTGTCGATGAAGGAACGGATACAGGTCCGATCATTGCCCAGAAGGCAGTAGAGATCAAACAGGGAGATACTCCAGAAGTTCTTCAGCGAAGAATCATGGAGCAGGCAGAATGGGTTATTATGCCGAAAGCCATTGATGACATTGCTAATGGAAGGATCAAAGTCGAAGAAGGAAAAGTCATTTATCTATAAATCATTCAGATCACGAAAGAAAGGAAATGAAAGATGAAAGTTTTAATCGTAGGAAGCGGTGGAAGAGAACACGCGATCGCATGGTCTGTCGCTAAAAGCCCAAAAGTAGACAAGATTTATTGTGCACCAGGAAATGCAGGAATTGCTGAATTTGCGGAATGTGTAAATATCAAAGCAATGGAATTCGATAAACTGGTTGCATTTGCGAAAGAAAATGCAATTGATCTTACGATCATTGGAATGGATGATCCATTAGTTGGTGGTGTTGTCGATGCATTTGAATCAGAAGGACTGCGTGTTTTTGGACCAAGAAAGAATGCAGCGATCATCGAAGGTTCCAAAGCATTTTCTAAAGATCTGATGAAGAAATATAAGATTCCAACAGCTGCATATGAGAATTTTACAGATCCAGATGAAGCTATCAAATATTTAGAAACAGCTAAGATGCCAATCGTATTAAAAGCGGATGGATTAGCACTTGGAAAAGGTGTATTGATCTGTAACACATTAGAAGAAGCTAAAGAAGGTGTTAAGACATTAATGCTTGACAAACAGTTTGGTGATGCTGGTAATGAAATCGTTATTGAAGAGTTTATGACAGGAAGAGAAGTATCTGTTCTGGCATTCTGTGATGGAAAAACGATCAAATGTATGACATCCGCACAGGACCATAAACGTGCTAAAGATGGAGATCAGGGACTTAACACAGGAGGAATGGGAACATTCTCTCCAAGTCCATTCTACAATGATGAAGTAGAAGCATTCTGTGAAAAATATGTCTATCAGTCAACGATCGATGCGATGGCTTCTGAGGGAAGACCATTTACAGGAATCTTATTTACAGGATTGATGATCACAGAAGACGGACCAAAAGTCTTAGAATACAATGCACGTTTTGGAGATCCAGAAGCACAGGTTGTTCTTCCAAGAATGAAGAATGATATCATCGACGTGATGGAAGCCTGCATTGATGGAAAATTATCTGATGTAGAATTGGAATTTGAAGATAATGCAGCAGTATGCGTTGTTTTAGCATCTGACGGATATCCAGAGAAATACGATAAAGGATTCGAAATCAAAGGATTAGATACATTCAAAGACAAAGATGGATATTATGTATTCCACGCTGGAACAAAGTTTGATGGTGATAAGATCGTGACAAATGGAGGACGTGTCTTAGGTGTTGTAGCAAAAGGAGAAAATCTAAAGGCTGCAAGAGCAAATGCTTACAAAGCAACAGAATGGATTGATTTTGCAAACAAATATAAGAGAAATGACATCGGAAAAGCAATTGATGAAGCATAATCTTTAAAGGATGATCATATAAAAAGGATGGCTGAGAAATCAGCCATCCTTTTTGTAGTAGTACACATATATGAAATTACATTGTGATAATTCCAAAAGCATTTGCAACTGAGCTGATCAAAATGATCGCTGCAAAAAGCGGGCACAGATATTTGATCATAAAACAGAAAATCTTCTTGCGGCGAAATGCCTGTCCGTCTTTTGTGATCTCTTCTTCTATTTTATCAACTCCAACAACTTTTGACACCAGAAGGCAGGTTGCGATCGCGGCAATCGGCATCATCACAGAGTTTGTTATGAAATCGAAGAAATCAAGAAATTGCATTCCAAGAATCTTAAAATTCGCAAGAGGTCCATACCCAAGGCAGGAAAGCGTTCCAAGCAGTAACATAACCATTCCCATGAACACAGTTGATTTTTTACGGCTCCAGTGTAGTTCATCTTCGAACGTCGAAACAGCACTTTCTGTCAGTGCGATCGAACTTGTCACAGCTGCAAACAGTACTAATAAGAAAAATACAACACCGATCGCAGTTCCAAATCCCATGTTTGCAAAAACTTTCGGGATTGTGATAAACATTAAGGCAGGTCCAGACTTTAATGTTTCGGCATTACCGCCAGAGAAAGCAAAAACAGCAGGAATGATCATAAGTCCAGCCATGATCGCGATCGCAGTATCAAAAATCTCAACATTCTCTGTAGATTTTTCAATGGAAGTATCTTTCTTCATATAAGAACCAAATGTGATCAATATTCCCATTGCAATGGATAAAGAATAAAACATCTGTCCCATTGCAGATACAACGGTCATCCATGAAAAATGATCAAAGTTTGGCACAAGAAAGTATTTTACCCCTTCAATAGCACCTGGTCTGGTTACAGAATACACAGCGATGATCAGTGATAAAACGATCAGGATCGGCATCATAAATTTTGATACACGCTCAATTCCATTTCGTACACCGGCGTAAATGATACCAAGTGTAAATAATGTAAAAATGATAAAACAGATTTCTGTAGACCACCCATTGGAAATAAATGTCGTAAAATAAGCATCGCCAGCTAAAGTTTTACTATGTCCGGCAAAATATTCAATCAAGTATTTGATCACCCATCCACCGATCACAGAATAATAAGGAACGATGAGGATCGGAATGATTGCATTGATCCAACCACCAATAGATATAAAACGTGAGTTTCCAAAGCTTTCAAATGCTCCAACAGGGCTTTTTCTTGTCATGCGTCCAAGAGAAGTCTCCGCCATGATCAAGGTGTAACCGAAGGTCAGTGCAAGTATGATATAAACAAGTAAAAAGATTCCACCGCCATATTTAGCAGCGAGATATGGAAATCTCCAGATGTTTCCAAGCCCTACGGAAGCACCAGCAGCTGATAATACAAAGCCAAGCTTTCCAGAGAAAGTGCTTCTTTTGTGTTTCTTCATTATAAATTGTCTCCTTTAACTAATGTTCCATACGCATTGAGCATATCTGAATCAGTTTAACACAGCAGCAGGAAAAAAGCAAAGAAACTGATAAAAATATTGTATGGAAAATATTACATATGTATGCCATAGAAAGACAAGTGTTTTTGTATAGTGTGCTGAAAGTGACTGATTATTAAAAAAAATACTTGCAAATATCAGAATCATCATATAAAGTAAATATTGCGGATAAGAAAAATAAACATAGGCATTTCTTTCTGATGAACAAAAAGAAATGAACTCTGGAGAGTCTCATAAGTGAGCGCCGAAGGTGTACAGTTTCTATTAGGAAACTAATCTCTCAGGCAAAAGGACAGAGCTTTATAAGCAATGTATTCGATACTCTTTAGAGCTGATTTAATCAGCTCTTTTTTGTATACTCAGATATGCAAAAATCAAGCTGTTCAAGGTTACATTCGCAAAGATCTATTTTTGGAGGAATGAAAAATGTTAAACACGCTAAACGATGTACTAAACAACGTCGACAATTTTATTTGGGGGATGCCCCTCATCATCTTGATCCTTTTTACAGGAATCTTATTGACAGTCAGGCTTCGAGGACTACAGATCAGACATCTTGGAAAGGCACTACATTATGTATTTCATAATGAAGATGATGGAGAAGGAGAAGTTACAAGTTTTGGTGCATTATGTACGGCACTTTCAGCAACGATCGGAACTGGTAATATCGTAGGATGTGCGACAGCAATCGTTGCAGGTGGACCAGGAGCATTATTCTGGATGTGGCTTGCAGCCTTTTTTGGAATGGCAACAAAATATGCTGAAGGAATGTTAGCGGTTAAGTATAGAGTGATCGCAGAAGATGGTCACGCACTTGGCGGACCATTCTATTACATTGAAAAAGGAATGGGTAAGAATTTTAAATGGCTTGCAAAATTATTCTGTGTATTTGGAACAATGGTAGGTTTGTTTGGAATCGGAACATTTACACAGGTAAATGGAATCACATCAGCAGTTAATAACTTTTTTGACCCATCCAATGTACATACGATCAGCTTATTTGGAATGAATTATTCTATTAGCGTTGTTGTAGCAGGAATTATCGTAACAATCTGTGCAGGACTTGTTATCATTGGAGGAATCAAGAGAATCTCTAAGGTATCAGAGGTTATCGTGCCATTTATGGCAGTAACATATATTGGTGTCTGTCTGATCATTGTATTCACACATTTACCACAGGTACCAGCAGCATTTGCTGAGATCGTACAGTCAGCATTTGGACTAAAAGCAGTTGCAGGTGGAGCAATCGGAGCTATGACAGTTGCAATGCAGAAAGGTATTGCAAGAGGAATCTTCTCTAACGAAGCAGGACTTGGATCAGCACCGATCGCAGCGGCAGCAGCTCAGACAAATGAACCAGTACGTCAGGGACTTGTATCTATGACAGGAACATTTATTGATACGATCATTGTATGTACAATGACAGGACTTGCAATCGTTATGACAGGTGCATGGGATATGGACTTGAAGGAGTTGCAGTCACAACAAAGGCATTTGCATTAGGACTTCCATTCCCTGCAAAAGCATCAGCATTTGTATTAATGATGTGTCTGGTATTCTTTGCATTTACAACAATTCTTGGATGGGCATATTATAGTGAAAGATGTCTGGAATACCTGGTAAATGGAAAGAAATTCGTTATCACAGCGTTCAAATGGTTTTATATTTTAGCAGTATTTATTGGACCATTTATGACAGTTAGTGCTGTATGGACTATTGCGGATATCTGTAATGGATTAATGGCATTCCCGAACCTTGTAGCACTGCTTGCGTTGAACGGAGATGTTGTATCTGAGACAAGAGGATATCTTGAAAGAGTTGGTATTGTGAAAACAACAGTAGGAGAAGCATAAAGAAAATATTGCTTTACTTTAACACTCTGATATAGTATAGTGGAACTATAAGATCAGAAAGGGAGTAAATGCTAATGAGCAAGAAAATCAAGACAGAAGCGGCAAAAAGATTATTTCAGGCAGTACTGACATTAGAGACAGAAGAAGAATGTTTTACATTTTTTGAAGATCTTTGTACAGTAAATGAATTAGAATCGTTAGCTCAGAGATTTGAGGTGGCTTCGATGTTATATGATAAGCATACATACTTAGAAGTTGCAGATAAGACAGGTGCTTCCACGGCAACCATCAGCCGAGTGAATCGTTCATTAAATTATGGAAGTGATGGCTATGATATGGTATTTAAACGAATGAAGAAATAGGCAGATGCCTATTTCTTCTTTTTCTTTTCTGCTTTATTGTTTGACTCTGGTTGATAGAGTTCATCGATCATTTTCTCAATCACCTGTTTCCTTAGATAGATATCATATCCAAGAAGTGTAATAAAAGCAAATTGCTGCAGCTGTTCTTTCTCCTTCGACTCCTTTAATTCAGCAAAAGTAGCCTCAGATTTATGAAATACATCTGCGATCGAATCTCGGATCGCCGTATTATGATCATGCTCCAGCTTGAAAATCTCATTATAAATCGTATAAAAGAATTCTTTGAGTCCTGATCATCAAAATGTTCATTTAAAGGATCTAACAGATTCTTAATATCTGAAATTGATAAAAAATTCTTCAGATAATAAATATAAATTAAAAGAATCATGTGATTCCTGGAATATTTCTTCTTATTAGAAGGTGGAAGAAGATGGTTTTTGGTATAGTTGTTGATCATGGTTTTTGTAAATATCTTATCTTCTTCGAACGCTTCGTATTCTTTAGCTGTTCTTCTAAAAAAGTAGTGACCTGATCCATATACAATTCGATGTTTGGAAGGTCTTCTGGAAGCACATAATCGAGTTTCATCCATTCTTCGAGTTGTTTTTCAAATTCCATAATGATTTCTCCTTATCTTATGACTATATTATACGGTTATTCAAACCATATGACAAGAGAAAAAACATCAGGTGCAACGGACTGGACTCGCTTCGCTCGATAAGGTATACCCGCAGGGCACGCGTGAATGTATAGTCCTACGGACTGGACTCGCTTCGCTCGATAAGGTATAATAGCAGTTAAGCTTTGAGAAAGGAATTTATCTATGGGAATTTATGATACATTAAATGAACAGCAGCAGGAAGCCGTTTTTTGTACGGAGGGACCGCTTTTGCTTCTTGCTGGTGCAGGGTCTGGAAAGACTCGTGTGTTGACGCACAGGATTGCTTATCTGATGGATCAGGGTGTGAATCCTTATCATATTATGGCGATCACATTTACAAATAAAGCAGCGAAGGAAATGAGAGAGAGGGTCGATGATCTGGTCGGATTTGGAGCAGAGCATATCTGGGTCAGTACTTTCCATTCAACTTGTGTGAGAATCTTAAGAAGGCATATTGATAAGCTTGGTTATGGAAACAGTTTCACGATCTATGATGCAGATGATCAGAAATCCCTGATCAAACAGATCTGCAAGCAGTATAAGATTGATACAAAGATGATGCCAGAGAGAAAGATCATCAATGAGATTTCTTCTGCCAAAGATGAATTTATGACACCTTCCGAGTACGAAACAAGACATCAGTATGATTTTAAGAAGAAAAAGATCGCACAGATCTATAAAGAATATCAGAAGCAGTTAAAGGCAAATAATGCACTGGATTTTGATGATCTGATCTTTAAGACCGTGGAATTATTTCAGTTCCATCCAGAAGTGCTTGATTATTATCAGGAGAGATTTCGTTATATCATGGTTGACGAGTATCAGGATACAAATACGATCCAGTTCCAGTTAGTCAGTATGCTTGCAAGAAAATATCAGAATCTCTGCGTTGTAGGTGACGATGACCAGTCTATTTACAAATTCAGAGGTGCGAATGTAAAGAACATCTTAAACTTTGAAAATGTATTTCCAGAAGCAGTTACGATCAAACTTGAGCAGAATTATCGTTCCACGAAGAATATCTTAAATGCAGCGAATGAGGTGATTAAACACAATAAGGGAAGAAAAACGAAGAAACTTTGGACTGAGAACGAAGAAGGGGATCTGATCGAATTCCATCAGTATGGAACAGAATATGAAGAAGCAAGAAAGATCATTCATGAGATTGAAGATCTATCCAAAGAAGGTTATGATTATAAAAATATGGCGATCCTTTATCGTACTAATGCGCAGTCTCGTGTATTTGAAGAAAGTTTTATGATCAAAATATTCCATACCGTATTGTGGGAGGCACAAACTTCTATCAGAGAAAAGAAGTGAAAGATATTTTGAGTTACTTAAAAGTTGTTGATAATGGGCTGGATGATCTGGCAGTGCGAAGGATCATCAATGTTCCAAGACGAGGGATCGGTGCAGCAACAATCGAGAAGATCAATGTGTATGCAGTTGAGCATAATATTAGTTTTTTTAGATGCATGCTTTTCTGCGGATAGCATTGATACATTGGGAAATGCAAAGAAAAAGATCAATGGATTTGCTGATCTGATCCGTGAATTCAGACGCAAGATGCAGGAAGGGTCGCTGGAAGAATTATTTAAGTATATTACAGATGAAACAGGATATATTGCGAATCTGAAAGCTGAAGAAACGGAAGAAGCTGAAGGAAGAATTGAAAATATCAATGAGCTTTTAAATAAAGTTGTAACATATGAACAGGAAGCAGAAGAAGCGAGTCTGTCAGAATTATTAGAAGAGATCGCATTGGTTGCAGATATTGATAATCTAGAAGATTCAGACAACAGGGTTGTATTAATGACACTGCATAGTGCAAAAGGTCTGGAATTTCCATACGTATTTATTTGTGGTATGAAGATGGAATCTTCCCAAGTTATATGACGGTGATGTCTGAAGATGATGACGATATGGAAGAAGAAAGACGTCTTTGCTATGTAGGAATCACAAGAGCAAAGAAAAAGCTTTATTTAAGTGCGGCAAAACGAAGAATGATGCAAGGAAGAACTCAGTTTAATAAAGTTTCACGGTTTATCGATGAGATTCCGGAACAGTTATTACAGTTAGACACAGGGGTCAACTTCAAAGAAAAACGTCCAGATAAAGCATTGTTTTCATCAAATCGCAGTAATCGATTTAGAAAACCATATCAAGCAAAATCATTTACTTCAACGAAAATGGATACTTTACCATATGATGTTGGAGATATGGTGAAACATATAAAATTTGGAAAAGGAAAAGTGCTTGAAATTGTCTCTGGAGGCCGTGATTACGAGGTAACAGTAGACTTTGAGAAAACAGGAGTGAAAAAAATGTTCGCATCCTTTGCAAAACTAAAAAAAGTCGAATAAAATGAACGAAAAAAGTTAGTAAAATATAGTTAGAAGTGATATAATAAAGAAAACGCAAAAGAAAGGAATGAGCGGCATGGAAAAATTAAGTGATCTTTTAGAAATGGCAAAAGTTTCAGACATCATTGACAAACAAAAAAGAAAAAGAAGAATAACAAAATCGTCTGGGCGTTAGCAATCATTGGAGCGATCGCAGCAGTTGCAGGAATCGCATTTGCGGTATATAAATATCTGACACCAGATTATATGGATGATTTTGATGAAGACTTTGATGATGATTTTGACGATGATTTCTTCGATGAAGAAGATGATACGGATGTGAAAGAAGAAGACATCGAGGAAGTGGAATAAGAAAGCTTCATATAGGAAACTGAAACGAAGAAAGAACACCTGTTTTTGGTGTTCTTTTTTTGGTGTTCTTTTTTTGATACAATTAGTAGCTTTTTCCTATGATTTTGTTAGAAGGTCTAAGAAAAATAAAAAAGGATAATGAAAAAATATAAGATCAGAAACCGCATAAACAGGGGATTTGCGACAAAGTGTTCAAGAAAAATAAAAAAAGTTGAAAAAAGTTGTTGACATTTAAAGGACGATTCTATATAATAAATCTTGCTGTTGAGGAAATAGAGAAACAGCAAAGCACTTACGGGGTGTGGCTCAGCTTGGCTAGAGCGCTTGATTTGGGATCAAGAGGTCGCAGGTTCGAATCCTGTCACCCCGACTGTAAGCGGGTGTAGTTCAATGGTAGAACTCCAGCCTTCCAAGCTGATCACGTGGGTTCGATTCCCATCACCCGCTTTTTAATTTTATAGGTAACCTATAAGATTTGAGTCTGTAGCTCAGTTGGATAGAGCAACGGCCTTCTAAGCCGTGGGTCGGGGGTTCGAATCCCTTCAGGCTCGTTTTTCTATATCTGTATATATTATATAGAAGTAACACATATGGTGGGTATAGCGCAGCTGGTTAGCGCGCCAGATTGTGGCTCTGGAGGCCGTGGGTTCGAATCCCATTACCCACCCTATTATTTTGCCTAATAGATATGTGGTGAAGTAATTTAATTATATAAGGGTGTGTAGCTCAGGTGGTAGAGCACTTGACTTTTAATCAAGTTGTCCGGGGTTCGAATCCCCGCACGCTCACTATTAGATAAGAAGAGACAGAGTTTTAGAGAATTTAGAACTCTGTCTTTTTTGTACAAAAAGATACCAATGCAAATAAAAAACAAAATTTACCAAAAAAGTAAAAACATATTGAATATACAAAAAGAAACGAATATACTAAACATATCACATAGGATCAATTGAAGGGAGGAAACACGTATGAAAAAATTACTCACAAGGCTGTTCATTGCAATGCTGATATTGACATTTACTCCAACAATGAACACTCAGGCAAAGGCAAAGATCAAATTGAACAAAACAAAGATTTCTTTACAAAGAGGGAAAACTTACACCTTGAAAGTAAAAGGAACAAAGAAAAAAGTAAAGTGGTCAAGCAACAAGAAAACGATCGCAACTGTAACAAGAAAAGGAAAAGTTACAGCCCAAAAGCCAGGAACAGCAGTGATCACAGCCAAGATCGGAAAGAAGAAATACAAATGTAAAGTAAAAGTATGGCAGAAAACAACAAAGAAACCGACAAAGACTAATACAGAGCCGAATCCGATAGGGACAAGAGTCAATCCGGCTGATCCAAGAATAGGAATCACATTAGATACAACAGGAGGAACTGTTTACTTCAAACTGACAGAAACTTTAAAGGGACAAGAAGCAGAAAACCGATTATTACAGATGAATCAATCATTAGAAGAAATCAAACAAGGAGAATATGAACATACAGGAACAACCTTAGTACTGTTTGTCTATGATGTGCAGGCCGTGAATGGGTTTGCAGCTTATCCATTAAATGGTCTGGATATCATCAATTCTTATACACTATATGATAGAACATGCTCGAAAAATATAAAGAATATAGAAAGTTTCTATTTATCAGAAGGTTATGAAGCAATGATACCAACAAATCTGAACTTATATACAGGAGCAAGCAGTAAAATGTACGAAGCCCTTTGGATACCAAATGAAATGACCTCATTTAGTAACCAGATATATACAAAAAATCTTACACCATATTGGGTGAGATATCAGTTTTAAAAGAAAGCTGCATCATTCATATATAAACAATCTGTTATAGCCAAAAACTATATCAAACTAAAAGAAATACATATTTTACAAAATTCTAATATACTGTTATACTAAACACAATCAGTTGAAACAATACAATATAAATAACAAAATAATAGAAAGAGTACGAGGTGAAAAGTATGAGAAAAGGAACATTGAAAAAAGCATTAGCATTAGCACTGACAGGAGCAGTTTTAGTCGGAGCATTCGCAGGATGCGGAGCAAAGAAAGATAGCGGTGATAAAAAAGAAACAAAGAAGATCGTTATTGGAGCAAGTCCATCTCCACATGCTGATATCTTAAAAGTAGCGAAGAAAGAATTAAAGAAAGAAGGATACGAATTAGAAATTAAAGAATACTCTGATTACGTACAGCCAAATACAGCACTCGAATCTGGAGATTTAGATGCAAACTATTTCCAGCACAAACCATATTTAGATGACTTCAACAAACAAAAGAAGACACATTTAGTATCCGCTGGAACAATCCATTATGAACCATTTGGAATTTCCCAGGAAAGACAAAGACATTAAAAGCATTAAAGAACGGTGCAACAGTTGCAGTTCCTAACGATACAACAAATGAAGCAAGAGCGTTATTATTGTTACAGGATCAGGGACTTATCAAATTAAAAGACGGAGCAGGATTAACAGCAACAAAGAAAGATATCGTAGAGAATAAAAAAGATTTAGCAATCAAAGAAATCGAAGCGGCTCAGATTCCAAGATCATTAAAAGATGTTGATATCGCAGTTGTGAATGGAAACTATGCTTTAGAAGCAGGATTAAAAGTCAACAAAGATGCATTAGCAACAGAAGATGCTGATTCTATCGGAGCTAAAACATATGGAAATGTTGTAGCAGTGAAAAAGGGAAATGAAAAAACAGATGCAACAAAAGCACTGATCAAAGCTCTAAAGAGTGATACAGTGAAAAAATATATCAATGACAAATATGATGGAGCTGTTGTACCTCTGTTCTAAGAGCAGAAGATTGCTATAAACCATAAATAATTTATGGAAGTAACAAGAAATTATTGAAAAATCAACTGAAATTGTTATGATGAAGCTATTGTCTGTCAGGAAACTGATAGGCGATAGCTTATCTGATTTACAGGATAAGAAGAAGTCCGATGAAGTGATCAAAGGACAATGAAAAATAAGAAAGGATAAAGTCATGATTGAATTAAAAAATATAGATGTTACCTTCCAAAATGGCAGTCATGAATTCAAAGCAGTTGATAATGTAAGCTTAAAGATCAACAAAGGAGAGATTTTTGGAATCGTAGGACCAAGTGGTGCTGGAAAGAGTACTCTGGTACGTGTGATCAATTTGTTACAGAGACCAACGAATGGAGAAGTGATCATTGAAGGATCAGATATTACGAAGTTTAACCGAAAGCAATTAAGAAAAACAAGATTGAATATTGGAATGATCTTCCAGCATTTTAATCTGATCAGTGGATCAACGATCGCTGAAAATGTTGCATTTTCATTGTATGCCAATAACTATCCAAAGGATAAGATCAAAGACAGAGTGAAAGAACTCTTAGAGATCGTACATCTTCCAGAAAAAGCAGATGCATATCCAGCAAACTTAAGTGGAGGACAGAAACAAAGAGTTGCGATTGCAAGAGCATTGGCGAACAATCCAGATATCTTGTTATGCGATGAAGCAACCTCCGCATTGGATATTGAGAATACAGAAGAAATCGTGGAATTATTACGAGAGATCAATGAAAAAACACATATCACGATCGTATTTATCACACATGAGATGGATGTAGCAAAGAAATTATTTGATCGTATTGCATTTATGGAAGATGGAAAGCTGAAAGAAGTTACAGATATCTATTCTGCCTTTGCAAATCCTAAGTCAGATATTGCAAAGAGTCTGGTACAACGCGTATTAAATGTAGAGGTTCCAGAGGGATTAAAAGCAAAAACAAATGAAGAGATCCTTCGTTTAAGTTATACAGGAGATGATTCTTATGATCCTGTGATCAGTGTTGCTTCTAAGAACTATGATATTACAATGGATATCATCAATGGGAAGTCGATTACATCAGGAATAAACCATTTGGTATGTTGATCGTAATCCTTAGAGGAGAAGATGCAGAACGTAAGAAAGCATTAGAATACATTAGTAAGAATGTATATAAATTAGAGAGGTTAGGAGGAAGATAATATGAATGAAACATTAGAGATCATCCAGTCAGAATTTGCCCAGGCATCTTTTGAGACCTTTGAGATGGTATTGATCTCCATGATCGCAGCAGCAATCCTTGGAACGATCTTAGGACTAGTATTACATCTGGCATCGAATCCGATTTTTTATAAAAACAGGGTAGTTAATGGCATTACAGGAACGATCATCAATGTGATCAGGTCTTTGCCATTTATCATTTTGATCATTGTATTACAGCCGTTGGCAAGACTGGTTGTAGGAACAAGTATCGGACCAATCGCAGCATCTGTATCTTTGGCAATCGCAGCAATCGCATTCTATGCAAGACTTGTGGAAGGTGCATTTAGTGAGGTTGATAAGGGTGTGATTGAAGCAGCGGTTGCAACAGGAGCAAGTATGCCTCTTATTATTCGTAAGGTTTTATTTGTAGAAGCAACACCAGCACTGGTTCGTGCTTTAACTGTAACTTTTGTTAGTGTGATTGGATATTCAGCAATGGCTGGAGCTGTTGGAGGCGGTGGAATTGGTAATCTTGCGATCATGTATGGATATAACCGTTATCAGACAGGAGTATTATTAGTAACAGTTGTTGCACTTGTCATCATCGTTCAGGTTGGACAATGGATCGGAGATAAGATCGCACTGAAGCTTACAAGAAAATAAGATCAGCCAAAATATAAAACAAAAATAAGAATTTTTCATATCAAAATAAATATTTTCTTTTCTTCTGGACAGAATATAAGTATCAAGATGTTAAAGAGAAAAGGAGATACAAGATGAAAAAAGACGTTAAAACTTACGAGTCTTTTGTTTACACTGATCCTTGCAGTATCCGTTGTATTTACTGGATGTGGCAACGGCAGAAAGGATTCTACGACAAAAGGAACAACAGAAAATAATAATGCATCAGCTACAACGGAAGATAATCTGGTAGACGATGCTGAGGATGCCGTTGATGATGTGGCAGATGGAGTTGGAGATGCGGTAGATGATATCGCAAATGGTTTTGACAACTATGACGATGCACATGATTATTTATTAAACCGTCTGCAAAATGACGATAAAGATGGTAAGTATGAAGTTCGAAATGAGACAAAAGACGAACAGGAATACAGGGATGGAGCCAGTGGATATCATTTTGAAATCTATGATACATCCGATGATTCTGGGAAAAAATACGGAGATTTCTATGTAGATAAAGATACAGGAAAGATCTACAAACGAAATACAAAAACAGAGAAATTAGAAGAATATAAGAAATAAAAAGAAGGCACAGGGGTGTTAATCCTGTGCCTTCTTTAATGCATTTTTGATCGCTTGTTTTAATAATGTATACGTATACTGGCTTTGCCCGTCAAATTTGATATCATCAATATTTTGAACTTTGGGAAGTTGTTTATTGATCTCATTTAGAGAAGGTTCGATCAGAGGATACATTGTTTTGATCGATTTATTTAAATGTTTTAAAGAAATCGATTTTGCTTTGCCGTCCTTTACCGTGACCGAAAGTTCTAATTCGTTTTCTCCAAGTTTTAATGGAGAAGAATAGACACCTTGTGTGTAACCGGAAGTTTCTTTTGTTTTCTTTGATTTATGGGAAGGAACAAACATAAAGATCAAAAGTAAGATCAAAAGTATTCCAAGTAAGATAAAGATTCCGGTGTAAATAAGTTCCCGTGCTTTCAATACGACAATTTTCGTTTTTGATGACATAGTTATCCTCCTAAAAGATTCTATCTATAGTTTATGAATGGAATGAGATATTTAGAACATCTTTACGGAAAATAAAGGATAAGATATAATGATAGAAAATGGAGGAAATGATATGGCATTACAGTTTATACTAGGGTCTGCGAGATCCGGAAAAACAGATTTTATTTATGATCAGATGATCAAAGACTCCATGGAACACGAAGATGAGGAGTTCTTTTTTATTGTGCCGGACCAGTCAACGCTAAATGCACAAAAACAACTGGTTACAAGACATCCACGTCATGGAACGTTTAACATTGATGTGGTGGGATTTTTCAGATTAACTTATCGTGTATTCGAAGAATTATCATATATTCCGAAAGACCTTTTGGAAGATGAAGGAAAATCTATGGTGATCCGAAAGATTATGGAGCAGCATAAAGAAGAATTAAAAGTATTTGCGTCCAGCATGAAAAAACAGGGATTTATTGATGAATTAAAATCTTTTTTTTGCAGAGGTCTATCAGTATGACGTGTCCATGGAAGATTTAAAGAAGATTACAGATGGGATGAAAGAAGAAGGATTACGCTCAAAGATGGAAGATATTCTTCTTGTGATGGAGAATTTTGAAGATTATATCAAGGAACGGTACTTGATCTCTGAACAATTGTTAGATGTTCTGGCACAGAAAGTGGAACGATCAGAGAAATTAAAGAATGCAACATTCTACCTGGATGGATTTACAGGATTTACGCCGATCCAGAGAAAAGTACTGGAAAAGCTATTAAAGATTGGGAAAAATGTATATGTTGGACTGACTTTAGATGGGCGTTACGTGAGAAGTCAGTACCGTGAATATGAATTATTTGCCATGTCAAAGAAAGAAAAATATGAACTGATCAAACTTGCGCAGGATGCAGGAACCCCGGTGATGTCAGATATCATCTGTTGGCCGGATGAGAGAGATTCTAAGGAATTACGCCATCTGGAGCAGAATATCGAGCGTTATCCATATGAGATATACAAGGATGAACCAGAAGATATTAAAATCCGTTGTTTTATGAATCCAAGGCAGGAAAGTAGAACAGTGGCAAATGAGATTGAACGATTTGTGAGGGAAGAAGGATATCGATATAAAGATATTGTTGTATTAACAGCGGATCTTGACAGCTATCAAAATGAATTGGAAAAAAGTTTTGATGATCTGCATATTCCATATTTCGTAGATGTGAATCGAAAACTGTTAAATAATCCATGTATAGAAACACTCCTTTCTGTTCTGAAGATGATCCAGAAAGATTTTTCATATGATATGGTATTTCGTTATTTAAAATCAGGTTTCTCGAATTTTACAATGGAAGAAGCAGATTTTCTGGAAAATTATGTGCTGGCTTGTGGAATTCGTGGATTTGCCAGATGGAACCGTCCATTTGCATCGAAGTTATTTTCCGATGAAGATGTTGGAAGAGCGGAAACCTTAAGGATTCGTTTTATTGAGGAAGTTGGAACATTAAAAACTGGATTAAAGCGAAGAGGCAGTACGGTCAAGAGAAAGCTTATCTATCTATATGAATTTCTGGAAACATTGGATGTTGAAGGAAGATGGTAAAGAAACAGGAGATGTTTGAGGCGTCAGGAGATCTCATTGCGGCAGCAACCTATGCAAAGGTTTATGAACAGGTCATTGACCTGTTAGAACAGATGGCAGAGATTTTGGGAGAAGAAAAGCTTTCTTATGATGACTTTTTAAGTGTTTTGGAAAGTGGACTGGAAGAGATGCAGATTGGTGTGATCCCGCCAAGTCTTGATCAGGTCATGATCGGTGATATGAAACGAACGAGAACCGAAGAAGTAAAAATCTTATTTTTCCTAGGTATCAATGAAGGTGTGATTCCTGCAGCCAATGACGGTGGAGGGGTTGTCAATGACCATCAAAGAGAAGTGCTTGAAACTTATGGAATAAATCTGGCGCCTGGCATTAAACAGTCTGCTTATATGGAACAGTTTTATTTGTATCTTACGGTGTCAAAACCAACCGATCGTCTGTATTTATCCTATCGCATGATGGATGCAGCAGGAAATAATAACCGTCCGTCCTATTTTATTGAAAGGATTCAACGCATTTTTTCCAAAATTAAAGGTTACGATGCAGGAAGAAGAGGTGCAGACGGGCTATACAAGGGAAGAAGCGTTAGATCAGATGATTCTTTGTCTGCAGGAGATGGAATTTGATGAAAGAGACGATGATCCGGAGAAAATGAAATGGATGCAGACGTTATATCATGCTTTAAAAGAGTTGGAACCTGTGGGTGATTATGTAGATGCAAGATTTTACACCAATCAGGCATTGCCATTGAGCAAGGAACTGATTCATGATCTGTATGGAGATACGATTTCAGGAAGTGTAACGAGAATGGAGAAGTTTGCCGGTTGTGCATTTTCTCATTTTATGCAGTATGGGTTAAGACTTCGAAAACGTCTGGTGCATGAAATTCTGCCGACCGATATGGGAAAAGTTTTTCATAAGACGATGGAATTAGTTGGAAAGCGCAGTGATTGGAAGTTTGCGGATGATGCATCAAGAGATGAATTTGTAGAACTGATGGTCGAGCAGGCAGTTACGGATATCCAAAAAGAATTGTTTGAGAGCAGCCACAGAAATGAATATGCCTGGAGCGGATGAAACGAATCTCTAAACGAGCGGTATGGGCGATGGAACAACATATCAAGAGGGGTGATTTTACACCAGAAGAATATGAGATTGCCTTTGGAGAGGAAAATCATTTAGATTCCATGACGTTTGCTTTAGAAGATGGAGAGAAAATGTTCTTTTCTGGAGTGGTTGACCGTATGGACAGTATAGAAGATGATGAAAATAAATATTTAAAGATCATCGATTACAAATCAGGTAAACAGAAGTTTGATTTTGCCAAGATTTTTCATGGATTGCAGATGCAGCTGATCATTTATATGAACGCAATGATGGAATTATACGAAAAGAAAACAGGAAAGCGGGTATATCCGGCAGGAATGTTTTATTTTCATATGGATGATCCGATCGTCAATGTAGAACACGAGAATGAGGCGGAAGATAAGATTTTAAAAGATCTTAAGATGAGTGGCGTCGTCAATGAAGATTTTCAGTTGATCGATCATATGGAACATACGGGATCAGAAGGATATCTGACACTGCCGGTCCGTGCAACGAAGAATGGATATGACAAGAGATCTTCTGTTTTAAATACAACACAGTTGTTCAATCTGGGAAGAATTGTGGAAAAGAAAATGACAGAGCTTGGAAATTCATTGATGCATGGAGATATTTCTATAAAGCCATATGAATATGAAGGAAGAAAACCTTGTGAGTATTGTGAGTTTAAGAATATCTGCGCCTATGAAGATGGTGTTGATCAGGTAGAGAAGATTAAGAAAGTATCACTAGAGGAGGGAAAACATGCCTTGGACCAAACAACAGCAGAAAGTCATTGATCAAAGAGATGCTGACATCTTAGTATCTGCTGCGGCAGGTTCTGGAAAGACGGCGGTACTGGTAGAACGTATTATACAAAAGATCACGGACGAAAAACATCCGATCGATGTGGATCATCTGCTTGTCGTGACATTTACGAAAGCAGCAGCAGGGGAGATGAAAGAAAGGATTATGGCGGCACTTGATGAAAAGGTGCGGGAATTTCCAGGAAATCAGCATTTTGTTAAGCAGCTGTCATTGATCCACAAGGCACAGATCACAACGATCCATAGTTTTTGTATGAATCTGATTCGTGATTATTTTTATGTGCTTGGTATTGATCCAAATACAGTACCGGGGGATGAAGGAAGATTATCTGCAATAAGAAAAGAAATATTGGATGATCTGTTGGAAGAAGCTTATGAGAAAAAAGAAGAAGATTTTATCAATCTGATCGAATCTTATTCTCCAGGAAAAAATGATAATATCATCAGTGAATATATTTTAAAGTTATATGAAAATGCAAGAAGCCACAGGGAACCAGAAAAATGGCTTGATCAGGCAGAAGAAAATATTTCAGTAGAGACAAAAGAACAGTTTGATCAAGGCACCATTTATGAAGATCATCTTAAGAGATGCAAGATTTTCGATAGATGGTGCATATGATACGATTCAGGAAGCATTAGAACTGGCACTTTCTCCTGGTGGACCATATTTTTATGAAAAAACAACTGCGAAAAGATTTAGAGATCATCATAAAGATCAAAGAAGCACAGACATTTTCTAAATTATGTGAAAGCTTTGTAAAGATGGAGAAACCACGACTTTCTGGACGTAAGAAAAAAACAGATGAGATTGATGAAATGCTTCAGGATCAGTGTAAGTATGAAAGAAATCAGGCGTACAATCTGCTTGATGATCTGAAAGCAGCATATTTTTATGAAAATGAGTCAGAAATTTTTCATGAATTAAGAAGGATTAAAAGTCCATTAAAAGGATTGATCGATCTGACGAGAGAATTTATGATCCGTTATGATGAGAAAAAGAAGAATGAAAATATCATGGATTTCGATGATATGGAACATTTTGCGCTGGAACTTTTGATCGATCATTATGATGAGGAAGGCAATCCAGTGCCAAGTAAGATCGCAAGAGAAAAGTCCGATGGATACGAAGAAATCTATATCGATGAATATCAAGACAGTAACTATATTCAGGATGCGATTTTAAGGAGTGTATCCAAAGAATCCGAAGGCGGTCATAATATGTTTATGGTAGGGGATGTTAAGCAGAGTATTTATAGTTTCCGACTGGCAAGGCCAGAGCTGTTTCTTGAAAAATATCATGGATATCAGCAAAAGGGGGAAGAATATCAGCTCATTGAGCTCCGTAATAATTTCCGAAGCCGCAGTGAGGTCCTTACATTTGTCAATGACGTGTTTTACCAGATCATGCATGAAGATCTTGGAAATATCGAATATACTCAAAATGTTGCTCTTGTTCCAACGATGGAATTTGAACAGGGATGTGATGCACAGACAGAACTGTTACTGTTAGAATCTAATGAAGTCAAAGACTCGGAAGAAGATGCAGTTGTTTTGGAAGCTAGAATGATCGCAACAAGGATTCATGAGATGATCGATGGAGAAGATCCAATGATGGTCACTGGAAAAGATGAAGAAGGCAATATGATTTTAAGAAAAGCCAAATACAGTGATATCGTTATTTTGCTTCGTTCTATGAAGACAAATGCGGAAGTGATCCAGAAAGAATTGATGAATGTGGGAATCCCAGCATTTGCAAATAATCAGAAAGGGTATTTTGATACGGTGGAGATCCGCACGTTATTAAGTTTATTGTCTGTAGTTGATAATATATATATGGATATTGATCTTGCAGCTGTCTTAAGGTCTCCAATGGTCGGGATGTCGGAGGAAGAACTAGGACGATTAAAGGTAGATGGAGAAAAAGATTCTCTCTATGAATGTCTTTGTGAGACGAAAGATAAGATGGAAAAATCAAAGAAAGCACTGGAATTGCTTGATCTGTTACGGGATGCCAAGACATATCTGCCATTAACACAGTTGATCTGGCTGGCTCTGGAGAAAAGTGGATATTATCATTATGCAGGAGCCATGCCACAAGGAAAGAAACGTCAAGGGAATATCCTGATGCTCATTGAACAGGCAAAAGCTTTTGAAAGCAGCCAGATCAAGGGATTGTTTCATTTTGTGCGGTTTATCGAACAGTGCAGGGAATATGATATGGATTATGGAGAGGCAAATACGATGAGTGAAGATCAGGATCTGGTCCGTATTTCCAGTATCCATAAAAGTAAGGGATTGGAATATCCGATTGTTTTTGTATCAAAGATCCATCAGAAATTTAATTTAAGGGATGGGAATGGAAGTATGATCTTCCACGGAGATTATTTTATCGGAGCAGATCATGTTGATCCCATTTATCGTACAAGAAAGAAGACGATCTTAAAGAATCTGATCAAAAATCAGATGACAAGAGAGTCTTTAGGAGAAGAATTAAGAGTTCTTTATGTTGCAATGACAAGAGCAAAAGAAAAACTGATCTTGACTGGGATCAAGAAAGATGATATTGACTGGAATGCAAAAGGAGAGGTCACAGCAATTGATCGTTTGAGCGGAAGGAGTTATTTTGACTGGATCAAAAAGGCACTTCCGATGATTCCAAAACAGGATTATCGATTGAAAATCTATACTCTGGAAGATCTTTTGTGGCAGCAGGAAGGAAATGAACTTCTTCATGAGATGAACCGCCAGATCTTCTATGAACGTCTAAATGATCAGATTCCAAACGAAAATGTAAAAGCACTGAAAGAGAGTTTTGCATATCATTACCGCAATGAGGCAGAGACAAAAGGTCGTTTAAAATATTCTGTATCAGAGATCAAACGTATGAGTCAGGCAGCAGATACTGAGGAAGTGATGTATTCATCTGTTTTTATGGAGAAAGAAAAAAGGATACCATCATTTGTCAAGAAAACTGAAAAGATTTCAGCAGCATCCAAAGGTACGATCATTCACAAAGTTTTTGAATTACTAGATTTTTCCAAAGACTATACAATGAAAAGTTTAAACGAAGATATCGAAAGATGGATCTCTCTTGGAAAATTAAAAAAAGAATATGAAAAAGTAATCTATCGAAAAGAAATCCTCGCTCTGACGAGATCAGAACTTGGGAAGAGGATGAAAGAGGCAGCACAGAAGAAACTGCTTTATAAAGAACGGCAGTTTGTGACGGGAATTCCATTTTCTGACATGAACAAAGATGCAAAAACGGATGATTTTGTTGTTGTTCAGGGAATTATTGATGTATATTTTGAGGAAGAAGATAAAATTATTTTGGTAGATTATAAAACAGACCGGGTCAGAGAAGGGGAAGAGGATATTTTGATCAGACGTTATCGTGCACAGATGGAATCTTACCAACAAGCATTGGAAAAGATCACAGGAAAGTGTGTAAAAGAAATTTACATTTATTCTGTAACCCTGCAAAAAACAATTCCCGTGCATGTATGAAATTTCTGATTTGTCATATTCTAAGAATAGAAAATGACAAATCAGAAAGGAAGAAGATCATGCCAAAGGAAAAGGATTTTATAGAAAAGACATTCGAAGAAATGAATGAGATGGAACGGTTAAAATATGAAACTGCTGCAGAACTTGGTCTGCTTGATCAACTAAAGAAGAGTGGATGGAAGTCATTATCAGCCAGTGAAACAGGAAGATTAGGCGGGATCATGAACCGTAAGATAAGAAAGCAGAAGGAAAGTCAGGAAAATACGAAAGACTAACTATTAAAAGTCAAGTCTAAAAATGAACTTTTTTGAATAAAGTACAGAAATGTATTTTAGATATATCTTGAACTCAGTTAGAGTTCTTTGAACCTTGAAACTGCATGACAAAAAGAGCATCGTTGCTGGTGCTCAAAAAAGGAGTATTGAATTAGAAAAACTTAAGCAACTTTGATGTATTGCTGGTTGGTTTTCTCGAGTACGTGGTAATGACTTGAAATCAAACTTTACGTACCAACCTTT
>ENA-OQLB01000095-OQLB01000095.1-human-gut-metagenome-genome-assembly--contig:-NODE-95-length-48330-cov-18.623405_pt1 | contig 48330 bp, 45 predicted proteins | sample MGYA00242656_ERZ504813 | MGnify/ENA primary metagenome ERZ504813 (study PRJEB26092, sample SAMD00036388) | human gut metagenome | host: Homo sapiens | study: EMG produced TPA metagenomics assembly of... | reverse complement strand
CCGTGCTGGCCAGCACCGCAGACCATAGGAACGCCAACAACAAGCCCGATCCACTGGGCATGGCCGGCGGCTTCGCCGGAGACATCGAAGGCGGCCATATCCAGGACTCCAGCTCGCACGAGTTCGTATACATCATCGGCCAGGTTTCGGCCGGCGGCTACGTGGGCACCATGCAGCCGGGAGCCGTGGCAAACGTACTCGGCGACGGCAGCGTGCTCAAGAAGCTCGTCAACCTCGACAACCTGCTCTCGCTCGTGCAGGACTTCGTGCCGACGATTCGCAACAGCTCGACCGATGCCACAGTGTGCGGCGGCGCGGTGCGTGCCCAGGCGGCATCGGATACGACCACACGCCGCGGCATGGCCGGCGGCTATGCAGGTCGTAATCGTGGCGGTCATATCTGGGGCAACAACACAGCAGCGTGGAAGCAGGAGAATACCGACGGCAAATACAACGGGCCGCAGCGCGTAGCCTACGCCGCGCGCATCCGCAGCGTATACGGTGCCGAAATCGCCGGCGGCTACACCGGCTTCATGGAAGCGGCCGATACCGCTGAAGGCGGTTCGCTCTCCTTGCTCGGCGGTCTCATCAAGGCCGGCAACCTCGCCGGCGTGCTGTCCGTGGTCTACCCGACCGAGGAGCACTCGAAGGTCACTGGTCCGCTGCGCAATATGAGCTACGACCAGTGGAAGACGTGGGTCGACAACATCGGCAAGTACGGTGCGTATGGCAAGGAATTCACCGATGTGACCACGGCTGATGGTGCGGGCTCTGTTACCGATCAGGATTCCCTGGACAAGTTCCTCGAATCCTACATCTTCGGATTCAACGTCGTCGCAGGACGTGCGGAGTATCGGACTGGCGCGAACTTGCATGATTCCGGCGTCGCCGGCGGACACGTCGGTCTGATGCGCACCGGCACGATCACCGATGGCCAGTCGATGGATGTCAAGACCGTCTCTGCCATGCGTGCGGCAGGCGGTTATGCAGGCACGATGGAATCCGGCTCGGCATCCTCGTTCGGCTCTATCCAACTATTCGGCGACAAAGGCATCAAACTTGATTTGGGACAGATGCTCGACGTGGCACAGGTATTTGTGCCCGTCGTCAAATCTTCGAGCGTGGCCGGCTACCGCAAGGGTATGAAGGTCGTGGCCACCGGTGAAGACATCACGCACGGTACCGGTAATGCCGGAGCTATGCCGGTCTCGCGGTCGGTGGCCAGATCTGGGGCGATCTCGACCAGAACGGCCAGAAGCTTGTCGAGGGTGTCACCGCTGCCGGCGCCAACGTTTCCAACCTGCGCAAGGTGGAAGGGCGCAACAATGTCGGCGGATTTATCGGCGTGGCCACTGCCGGTGCGGTTGCGGATGTGGACACCAATGCGTCCGAGGGATTCCTGCAAGGAATCCTCGACTCGCTGGTATCGAACCCGGCAAGTCTGGTCAGCGTATTGCAGGCCACGGTTACGACGATTCGCGGTGCACATGTGAGCTCGGATGACCCGGCATGGGGATACACGGTCAATGGCGCATATGAGAGCAAGGACGATAAGGGTAATACCACAGCCAAGTATGCCCTGAACGCCGGCGGTTTCGCTGGTTCGTTGCAAGCCGCGATCCTCGGTGACAAGGATTCCGCCAAAGGTACCGGCAGTGAAGCGGATCCGAACAATGACCCGGCTTCTCTTACTGTTAACGGGCTGCGCGCTGTCGAAGGCGGGCAATACGCCGGTGGCTTCTTTGGTCTTGCTGATGTATCCAGCGTCGCCTCCGTCGGCGGCGGCGAGGCCGGCGATAAGCAGGATACCAACCTGCTGCTCAAACTGCTCAAGGTCGGCAACGTGGGCGTGCTCGAAGCATTCCGCACCTTCATCTATGACGGTCAGGTCAACGGTGTGAGCGACGGCATCCAGATTGTCGCCCATGATTCCACCACAAAGGGCATGCTTGACTCGAAGCGTTACACCGGTGCGGTCGGTGGCTTCGGCGGTGGACTGATCAATGGCTCTGTGAAGCAGTCTGCGGTCACCAACTCAACAGTGTGACCGGCGTGAACTACGTGGGCGGCTTCATCGGGCATCTTGGCAAATCCGGCACGGTCGCCGCCGACAATGCACAACTCGGCACGGATGCGCTCAATCTGCTTGGTGCTACGGCCGGCGTACTTGACATCTGGGGCTCGCACGTTGGCGATTCGCGCGTCACCGGCATCCCGGACGGTTATACCGTCACCGCCACACACCATGGCGACAATTACGGCAAAGCCACCGACAAGGCTACCGGACGTGAGGTCGCAGGCGGTTTTGTTGGATACGTGGATTTGGCTAGGGTGAAGGGCTGCACGTCTGACAATCTCAAGAAGGTCACTAGCGGTGAGATTGCCGGCGGATTCGTCGGTGAAACCAGCCGTGCCTATTTGGTTGACGCGAAGGTCAACTCTGTACTTGTGGAACTGCTGCTGCAAGTGGTGAACGCGCTGGTCAAGCTCCTGTACCTCGACAAGGCGGAACAGGTCGGCGTCATCGATTTAGGCAAGTGGTTCCCGGCCATCTTCGGCAAGGTATTCGATCTCAAGGTGCTTTCGGAAGGCGACGTGCTGTACGTGAACCTGTTCGGACTGAAGGTGAGTGTTGCTCTGTCCAAGGCTGATGATGAAAACCAGCAGCAGACCGACGTGGCGATTGTCACCATCGGCGATAGTGTCATCAAACTGCCTTGCAGCAAAGACGGCATTGATATGGATGGCTCGGGCAGCAACCTGACCGTCCAGCTCATCAAGGCAACCGTACGCGCGTCGAACAGTCCACCGTAACGGGCATCGCCAATGGCTATGACGTGTTCGGCGGAGGGGCAACTCAGGATACCGACGGTGTGAAGGATCTTTCCACAGGCTACACGGGCGCTTCGCCGGACTGAACGACGAGGGCGTGCTGGCAGACGACCACATGGTCTACGCCGACACGATCCGCGGTGCCAGCGGACTGGTCGACCCGTTCTCGAACACCAAACTCAAGTCCGTATGGGACTTCAACACCATGAGCGACATCCTCGGACCGGTCGATGACGGCAACGGCGACAAGGCATACAACACCTATCGCATTTACCGCAAGGCGGCCGCGAACGCTAGTGAGGCCCGCACCTCCGCACAGGACGGCAACAAGATCTTCTCGCAGAAGAACACGGCAGACGATGCGCTGAACACCGGACTCGATCGTTGGGAAGTGAAGCTGTTCGACGTGGTCAACACATACGACAGCAGCGCTGTGCACAGCTCCGCATCCGGCGACGCTGGTACCACATGGTTGGCATCAAGGATGCCGTGGTCGACTCCACGGACGGCAGCACCAAGACGAAGCTCGATGCCTACCAGTCCCCGGCCAAGGCCGTGCTCATGCTCGACGCGACCGTGACCGACAACAACGGCGGACTCACCCCCGAACCGGACGACGGCCAGGACCCGTGCGGCAAGGACGGTTGCAAGACCGTGGACCTCACCCTGCAGAAAGTGTGGCGCAACGGCCAGCTGGAACGCCCCGACGCCATCGCCCTCGAGGTGACCGCCACGTACACGAATGCGGCGGGCGAACAGGTCAAGGCCGGGAAGCTCGAATGCTTCAAGGACGACTGCGCCACCGAGGAGCGGGCCAACCCGTTCACGGTGACCATGACCGCCAAGGAGAACGGCTCCGCGTGGAGCGACACGTGGCGCACGAAGCTCACCGGCCTGCCGGTCGCCTTCGTCGACAAGGGTTCCGGCCCGAACGGCGAGGACGTGACGCGCTACTACACGTACACCGTCAAGGAGCTCAACATGACCTACGCCTCCGGCGACACGGATGGCAACGCTGAGACGAAGACCCCAGCCGAGGCCGGTTACTCGGTGTCCGTCAAGTACGGAACGGACAAGGACGGCAAGTATGTGGCCACCGTCACGAACTTCTCGCCCCTGCCCGAGACCGGCGGCAACGGCACGCTCCTGTTCGTCATGCTCGGCGTGTTCATGCTCGCCCTCGGCACCGCATGGTACCTGCGCGCCAACCGCATGGAACCGGCCGCGGCCGGGGGAGCGGGCGCGGGAACCGCGCTGCCGGTCGGCCGCAAACGCGGTCGGCACACCCGATAACCAGACTTCCCGCCGTCGCACGGCGGCGGGGCAACCAATGTAACCAACTCGAACCGGCCCCGACCGGGACCGGTGCAGTACAGAGAAAGGAACAGTGATGAAGTCACTAATCAGGAATGTAGCGGCGGGCGTCCTCGCAGCCGCCACGATGCTCGGCATCGCCGGCCTCGGCGCCACCACCGCCAACGCTCAGGAAGCCAACGGCAGCATCAAGGTGAGCAGCACCAACGCCGAGTTCGCCGGCAAGGAAATCAAGGCCTACCAGATGTTCTCCTACGATCTGGATGCCGTCAACGCCGGAACCGCCGACAACGGCGGCTTCACGCTGAACTCCGAGTGGAACCAGTTCTTCATCTCGAACAAGACTGAGTTCAACCTTGGCGATGACACCACCGTCGACAACGTCGCCCAAAGGCCTATGACTACGTCTCCGGCTCAAGGACGGGAAGACCCAGGTCGTCCCGTTCGCCAAGAAGGCCTCCGATTGGGCGAAGACCCAGACCGGCCTGACCATTAAGACCGAGAGCGCGGCCAAGATTGCCGTGGACGGTAAGTACACGGCGACGTTCACCGATCTGGCCTACGGTTCCTACCTCGTCAGCCCGAAGGCCGGTTCCACCGATACCAGTGACAAGCGTGGCACCGATGCCATCCTGCTCAATGTGCTGAACAGCACCGCCGTCGAGCAGGACCTCAAGAGCACCTACCCGACCATCCAGAAGACCGTCAAGAACGGCACCGACGACAAGAAGCACAACAGCGTCGAGATCGGCGACACCGTGGACTTCAAGCTCGCCTCCACCGTGCCGGACATGACCGAGTACACCAACGGCTACACTTTCAAGTTCACCGATACCCTGTCCAAGGGCCTTACTCTGAACGGCACCGCCGAGGGCGGCACGTTCGCTCCGACCGTCAAGATCGGCGATACCACGCTGACCAAGGACCTCGACTACACCGCTACGTACACCACGGACTCCGATACTGGTAAGACCGCTCTTGAAGTCAACATGATGAACTTCAAGAATCTGCACCAGAATGACGCCGGCAAGGCCATCACCGTCGAGTACTCCGCCACCCTGAACAAGGACGCCGAGGTCGGTTCCACCGGCAACCAGAACGACGCGAAGATCGAGTACAGCAACGACCCGGCCTCTAACGGCACCGGCACCACCAAGGAAGACAAGACCTACACCTACACCTTCAACTTCGACATCGAGAAGGTCAACGCGGTCGACCACAACGATAAGCTGAAGGGCGCCCAGTTCGAACTGCAGCGCGAGAACGGCACCAAGATCAATCTTGTGAAGGTCTCCGATGGTGTGTTCCGCCCGGCCAAGGGAACGGAAACCGTCGCCGATGACAAGACTGTGGTCACCGACAATAACGGCAAGCTGCAGTTCACCGGTCTCAAGGAAGGCACCTACAAGGTGAAGGAGATCAAGGCTCCGACAGGCTATAACCTGCTGAAGGATCCGATCACGGTCACCATCTCCGCCACGTACGACGAGAACACCGGCATCCTGGAGTCCTGGAAGGTAAACAACGCCAACGCGCAGGGCACCACCGTCCCGGTCATCACCGTCGAGAACAACAAGGGCGTCACCCTCCCCGAGACCGGCGGCATGGGCACCGTGCTGTTCACCGTGTTCGGCGTGGCCATCGTGGCCCTCGGCGCGACCTGGTACGTCAAGTCCAACCGCAAGTCCCGTCACGCGGCCTGAGACCGCCACTGACCCCCGGTTCCCCTGACCCGCGTCAAGGGGACCGGGGCGCCGGCCTTCCCTGACCGGGGAAGCCCCACCAAGGAGATCCATGGTTAAGAAGCTGCGCGGCCTCGCGCCGTTGCTGGTCATCGTGATCGGACTGCTCGTCCTGTTCTACCCGACGATCAGCAACTTTCTCGTCATGAAGAACGCCTCGCGCGTCGTCAGCAACTACGACGCGGCCGTCGAGGCACTCTCCGACGAGGAATACCGCAGCATGATCGACGCCGCGCACGCCTACAACACCAGACTCGCCGAGGAAAGCTCCGGCACCACCAGCGCCCTCACCGGAGCGGTGAACACCGAAGCCACCGACGCCGAGTACATGAAGCTCCTCAACCTCGCCGGCGACGGCATGATGGGATACATCACTGTGCCTAAGCTCAAGGAGACCCTGCCTATTTATCACGGCACTTCCGAGAAAGTACTGCAATCCGGCATCGGTCACTTGGAACAGACCTCACTACCAGTTGGTGGCGCGTCCACTCATGCGGCGCTGTCTGGCCACCGAGGGTTGCCCACGGCAAAACTGTTCACGGACTTGAACCTTATGAAAAAAGGCGACAAGTTCTATATCACAATACTTAAAGACACGTATGCGTATCAGGTCGATAAGATCACTACCGTTCTGCCGACCGATGCCAAACAACTGGCGATTGAGCCCGGCAAGGATTTGGTCACGCTCATCACCTGCACACCGTATGCGGTCAACACGCATCGGCTGCTGGTGCGCGGTCATCGTATTCCATACACACCACAGCAGCAGAATGACGCCAAATCCACATTCCACGTGGACATTCCGCTGCAGTATTTGTTGCCGTCTCTTGCACTGATTGCCTTGCTTATCGCATGGCATTTGTGGCAGCGGCATGAGCGGCGACGCCGGCAGAGTGGGAGCGCCAAGGTCGCATCCGGTGATTCTGACTCCGCAGCCATCGAGCCGGACGGTGACTTGCCTCCTCAGACAGCCAATACAAATAATCAATCACATTCATCACGGCGGAAAGGACCGGGCAGACATGTTAGACCTGCATAGCGGAAGCGAATATGGTGCGGCGCGCATTGCTGCCATGATTGCCGCCGCCATTACTATCATCCTCACTGGTCTTGTGTCTTTCGGCTTCATGGTGCCATACGCGCAAGCTGATTCCTTCGGCACTCTCACCATCAATGCCGTATGGGGCCGAGACATGGCTTCGCCCAAATCACTTGCCGGCGATACTTATGCCATCGTGCGCGTCGCCACTGTCACAACGAACAATGATGGTAGCGTTTCCTCATATAAAACCGTCAGTGATTTTTCCGGTCTCACTGCCGATTGGGAACGCCTGACATCGAGCGAATATCACGATGCCGCCAAGAAGCTGGCTGCACACGCGGCGAAAAACAAGCTATACCAGCATTCCGGCACCACCAATGCAGCTGGCCAACTTACTTTCCAGAACCTACCGCTTGGCCTATATCTGGTCTCCCGCACGGATTCGGCGAAAGCAACAAGGCATACGACTGTGATCCGTTCCTCATCTCGATTCCCGGCAGCGGAGATACGGCCGCCGATCTCAACATCACGGTAGAGCCGAAATTCAGCACCAGTACTCCGCCCACCCCGCCTGAACACGAACACAACCCAGGAGAGATGCCGGGCAATCCTGGCGTTATCGGCAATACCGGTGCCGCCGTGGGAGGTATCGCCGGTGTTGCGGCCGTCATACTTGTCATCGCATTTGCCGTGTTGAAACTACGCGTGCGATATCGCTCCGATGATACCGAGTCATCACACCAGTTCCGTGCCGACGGAGGAAAAGCATGACGCATAGCAAGGCCTCGTTCTCATCCGCACAGATAAAACGTCTGATCAAGCTGCGGGCGGTGGTGAAGGTATCGCCATCACGCATCAGGTATGCCGAGTGGTTCAAACGGGAATGCGTGATGCGCGCCGATGCCGGCGAATCGCCCACGTACCTGTTCCGTGAGGCGGGACTAGGGCCTGAGTTCATAGGCGAAAAACGTATTGAACGCTGCATGGACCGATGGCGGAAGAAAATGCAGCTGGAAGATCTGGAAGTGGCAAGCAGCCCGGAACGCCTGTTTTCTGTGGATATGGACACGGCGCAAGACAGAGAAGTCAGCAAGGTCGATGTGCGTGACGTGCGCGATCTGATCATCTGCAAGCAAACACGTTATATCGAGAGCCTGCAGCGGCAGATCGATGAGCTGCGTTTGCAGCTTGCACAGCAAACCAAGTCCAACGATATGCAATGAGCGGCATGGGACGAGTTGAATCGTCCGTAAACATAACGCGCCGAAGTCGTGGCAAAGGAGCACACATCGCGAACGACACGTAAAATCGAACACATGGAGTTGAACGAATTGCCCCAGATGGATCCGCGTGCGCTGAAGGCCACGTCTGTCAAAGCCGAAGACGAACACGCCAATTCAGCCGAACCGCAAGCACTGAAAATCACCGCCGCCAGCTCGAACCCAAAGATGTTCACGCTGCCCTGGCACAAGCCCTTGGCCACCTGGCCTAAGGACCTGCTGGCCAACCTGCCGCGAGGCATCTCCCGCCACGTCGTGCGATTCGTGCACGTGGGCGACGAGGTGTACGCCATGAAGGAGATCACGCGCCAGGTGGCCGAGCGAGAGTACGAGATCCTGCGTCGACTGCAGAAGCTCGAACTGCCAACTGTGACCCCGATCGCCGTGGTCATCGGCCGTCATACCCGTGAAGGGGAGCCGCTGGAGGCGATTCTGGTCACCCGGCACTTGAAGTTCTCGCTGCCGTACCGTGCGTTGTTCGCCCGCAATCTGCGCCCGGACACCGCCGAACGACTGATTGACGCCCTCGCCGTGCTGCTGGTGCGCCTGCACCTGGCCGGCTTCTACTGGGGCGATGTGTCCCTGTCGAACGTCCTGTTCCTGCGCGACGCCGACGCTTTCTCCGCCTTCCTGGTGGACGCCGAGACCGGTGACCTGCAAGCCCAGCTCACCGACGGCCAGCGCGAATACGATATCGACTTGGCCCGCACCAACATCATCGGCGAACTTATGGATTTGGCGTCCGGCAAGCTACTGCCCGGCGACGTGGATGAGATCGAGGTGGGCAACCGCCTAGTCGACCGCTACCACTCGCTGTGGAGCGCCCTGACCGACACCGACAAGTTCAACCCGGACGAAATGTGGAAGATCGAGCAGCGCGTCAACAAGCTCAACGATCTGGGCTTCGACGTGGACGAGCTGGAAATGAAGACCGCCGAGGACGGCAAGCGTGTGCTGGTCCGCCCGCGCGTGGTGGACGCCGGCTATGCCAACCGCAAGCTGCTGCGCCTCACCGGCCTTGACGTGCAGGAGAACCAGGCCCGTCGTCTGCTCAACGACCTTGACGCCTACCGTGCCTCCACGTGGCGTGAGGGCGAGGATCTGGAAATCGTGGCCACCGACTGGATGCGCGAGGTGTTCGAGCCGACCGTGCGTATGATTCCGCGCGAATATCGCTCCCAGATCGAGCCTGCTCAGTTCTTCCATGAGGTGCTTGACCATCGCTGGTTCCTGGCGGAGAAGGCCGGCCACGACGTGCCGATGGGCGAGGCCGTGACCAGCTACATCGACAACGCTCTGCCGAGCTACAGCCTTGACTCCAAGCACTCGCCGAACTTAACGAAGAGGCCGATTCCGGCGTCATTGACGACGAATCCACCTACAGCGACCCGGACGACGACGGCTACAACCCCGATGACGATCCGGATGCGGCAGTGTGGAGTCATTAAGCGGACAATCCGGTGGACTGTCTGTAGGTGAGCCCATCACACAAAGAAGCCCCTCAAATAGAGGGGCTTCCGTGTATGTACAACCTATTACGGCCTCAAGCGACAATCACTCCGCCGCAGCCTTGCGCCGTGCGTTGGACACCGCGTACAGGCTGATACCCGCCGCCACTGAAGCGTTCAGCGACTCAACAGACGAGCTGATCGGGATGCCGGCAATCGCGTCGCAGGTTTCGCGCACCAGTCGGCCCAAACCGCTGCCTTCCGAACCGAGCACTACAACGAGCGGATCGGATTCAAAGCCAGTCTCGCCGACGAGCTTATCGCCGCCACCGTCAAGGCCGACAACGTAGTATCCACGCTCCTTCAAGCCCTCAAGTGCCTTAGTCAGGTTCACCACGCGCGCCACCGGCATATGCGCGGCCGCACCGGCAGACACCTTCCAAGCGGCGGCGTTCACTGAAGCGGAACGGCGTTCCGGCAGAATCACACCATTGGCACCGAATGCGGCCGCCGAACGAATCACGGCACCCAGGTTCTGCGGATCGGTCACGCCGTCCAATGCGATAAACAGCGGTCGCGCAGCAATACGGGCGGCCGCCGAATTCGCGGCCTCCATTGCCTTGGCCTTCTTCTCAGCACGATCGGCCAGCTCGTTCAGCGAGGAGTACTGGAACGGATCGACCTTCAGAATCACGCCCTGATGGTTGCCAGAGCGGGCGATACGATCCATCTCCAGACGATCGGCCTCCAGCATGTGCAGACCGTTCATACCAGCGATTTTCACGATTTCGCGAGTACGATCGTCATGTTCAATACGAGACATGATGTACAGCGTGGAAGAAGGTACGCCTACGCGCAGTGCTTCCAGCACGGAATTACGGCCGTACACCAGATCCGAAGTATCCGCCGAAGCGAACTTGTCCACTCGACGGCGGGCTGCCAGACGCGGGTCGGCCATCTGCCGACGTTCGGCCGCTTTCTTGGCCTTGTACGCCTTGTGATAGACGCGGTCCTCGGCCTTGGGAGTGGGGCCGTAGCCCTTCAGTTTGTTGCGATGCTTGCCACCCGACCCCTTGGTCGGTCCTTTTTTGATAGCCATAGGTGCTATTGTCCCAGCACCCCGCGCCAAAACGCGGCTATTCCGCCGTCGGTAGCCGGTAAGGTATTGAGAGTGAAGAAGCAGCGTATGATATTCGGACTGTCCCTGCTGTATTGGGGATTATGGTTGGCGATTCTGATTCTGTGGATGGGTCGCTTCGTGACCTCATTCTTGTCGATATATTTGGTTTCCGCGCTGCGCCTCGATGAGGGTGTGGTGGGCACAGTCGTGGCCATGTACGGCTTCGGCGCAATCATCGGCTGCCTGTTCGGCGGTACCTTGTCCGACAGATTCGGCCGCCAATCCATGATTATCATCGGCGAAATCGGCGCAGCGGCTGCCCTGCTGGTCGTTTCCGTACTCACTGATCCTGTGTCTTTAGGCGCGGCTCTGTTCGTCTATGGTGCGTTCGCCTCGCTGCCCAGCCCGGCCATCGCCGCGTATATCGCGGATGTGGTGCCTGCCGAACGTCAGCAACGTGCATACGTACTGCAATCGTGGGCGATTAATTTTGGGTACGCGATTGGACCGATTGTGGCCAACCAGCTGGTCAAGATCTCGTATTCGCTGATGTTCTACGTTGAAGCGGCGGTGATGATAGCCGTCACGATATTGCTGATTGCGTTCTTCCGCGAGGTGCGGCATTTGGGGATTACTGTATCGGTGCCAAGTGCGGTGCGCCATGAAGACGAATGCAGTGTTACCCATGCGGAATTCGCCGGCATTGAGAGGCCGAATCACTCGGATGCCGCACCGGCTGCCAGTGTCAAGGGCGCCATGTCTCGCAATTGGCGGCGCGTGCTCACCGATACTCCATTCCTCGGCTTCTCCCTGCTGATGTTCGGCTACTTCCTTGTGTACTTCCAAAGCACCTCCGGCCTGCCCATTGCCATGACGGACCTTGGTCTAGGGCTGGGCGAGTATTCGGTGCTGCTCACCATCAATGGCGGTATGTTGTGCCTGCTGCAGATTCCCGCGATGAAACTGTTCGCGCGCATGGGCAATTCACGCGTGCTGGTGATGGGCCTCGCCGTAACCGTCATCGGCTATGCGGTGCAGGCCGCGGCCCATTCTTGGGGCGGATTCGCGCTTGCCGTAGTGCTGTGGACGCTGGGTGAGCTGGGCACATTCCCTATCGCCACCACTACGGTTGCCGCCATGGCACCCGCGTCGGCGCGTGGCACGTATCAGGCGTCTACAACGTAGTGTGGTCGGTGTCGGTTGCGCTGGCGCCGCTGATTGGTGGCTGGACTATCAGCAACTTCGGCGGTCGAACGCTGTGGATCGCCTGCACTGTTGTGTTGATTGCCGTGACCCTCGGTCTCAAGCTCACCAAAGGCTCGCGCGACCGCGCCATGGCCCGCAGTCTTCACGATTCGCTGTAAGTGTTATTCGGTTTGGAGATACGGGCAAGACCGCATATGGCGAGTGGTTCTTATCGAGAACTATTCTCTGCGCGTATGATGTATGGCATGCAATACATTCAACAAACCATCGTTGGCATTGATGGCAGCGAGGCGCGATTCTTTGGCTATGTGGCCGACAACAGCGAGGAGATGGAACCGGACCGTATACGCCCGGCTATCCTGATTTTGCCTGGCGGCGGCTACGCCATGACTTCTGACCGCGAAGCCGAGCCAGTGGCCCTGCAATTCCTGGCCAAAGGCTTCGCCGTATTCGTGCTGCGCTATTCGGTGCAGCCCAGCCGCTATCCGGTGGCTTTGCTGGAGGCTGCCGAGGCAATGCGCCTGATTCGCGCCAATGCGGATCAGTGGCATGTAAACCCCGCGCAAGTGGCCGTACTCGGCTTTTCCGCAGGCGGGCATCTGGCCGCCAACCTCGCCACCTCGGTCGGCGACGAAGACATCCGCGAACAGGGCGGCATGGACCCGGACGCCGTGCGCCCGAACGCGCTGATGCTCTCGTACCCAGTAATCACCGCCGGCAAGTACGCCCATCGCGGCAGCTTCCAATGCCTGCTAGGGGACCAAGCTCACAATCAGGCTTTGCTGGACAAGTTCTCCATCGAAAAGCACATCGACGCCAAAACGCCACCCGTCTTCGTCTGGCATACCATGACCGACGACGCCGTGCCCGTGGAGAACACGCTAATGCTCATCCAGGCCTGCCGGGCCGCCGGCGTGAGCATTGAGGCGCACCTGTTCCCTGAAGGCAGCCACGGCCTGTCCTTGGCCAATGCGGAAACTGCCGGTAACGGCTTCTATGCGCACATCGTCGAATGCGTGCAGTGTTGGCCTGATTTGGCTGAGGCCTGGTTGCGTCGCCTGTTCTAGGCAAAACGCTATTACGCTGTGCGCCAAGTGCGCCACGCGGTTATGGAATAATGGCAATCGTATGCATCGGCAGCAGTTGCGCCGGTGTCCATAACCGCGCAGTCCTGTGCGTCCAGCCGGGAGAGAAAACCCGGCAGCGGCCGCAAGGCTGACTACTCCGCGGCAATACCAAGGAGAACATTATGGATGATCTCAAAGATCAATCCGCAGTGTCCACGACCGCAACGAACGGGGTCGTGGAATCGGAAGAGGTGCGCGCACAGGAAGCGCTATTGGGGGATACCGATCCAAGTCTGACCAGCGCCGACGACGTGGCCAAAGCCCTGAACGTCGACCCATCCACGGCCTGAGCGAGGAAGAAGCCAAGCGCCGACTGGCCAAATTCGGCCCGAACGAGCTCGCCAGCGCCCCGCCCGTACCGAAATGGAAGAAATTCCTGGCCCAATTCCAAGATCCGCTGGTCTACCTGCTGATCGCGGCCACTATTATCTCGGTGATCGCTTGGTTCATCGAAAAAGCCAATGCGCAGCCCGGCGCGGAAGGCGGCGAAGTGCTGCCGTTCGACGCCATCGTGATCATCTTGATCCTGATTGTCAATGCTGTGCTCGGCTATATGCAAGAAGCCAAGGCCGAGGCGGCCGTCGAAGCGCTCGCACAAATGACGGCCCCGCAGACCTCGGTGCTGCGCGATGACAAGGTCATGCGCATCAACACCGCCGACGTGGTCCCCGGCGACATCATCGTCCTTGCGGAAGGCGATTCGGTCTCCGCTGATGGCCGACTGGTCAACGCGGCCAGCCTGCGCATCGCCGAGGCTTCACTGACCGGCGAATCCGTGCCGGTTGGCAAGAAGCCGGACACACTCACCGAAGCCAAGGCGCTGGGCGACCGCGCCAACATGATCTTCAACGGCACTTCCGTGACGCAAGGCACCGGCCGCGCAATCGTGACCGGCACCGGTATGAATACGCAGGTCGGCAAGATCGCCGACATGCTCTCCGCCACCGAAGATGAGAAAACTCCGCTGCAGAAGGAGATGGATTACGTCTCCAAGATCCTCGGCATTGCGGTGTGCGTCATCGCTGTCGTGGTGCTGGTGGCGCTCGCCGTGCTGGAAGGCTTCAACGACGTCCATGACGTGATTGATTCCTTGCTGTTGGCTGTCTCGCTGGCTGTGGCCGCCGTGCCGGAAGGCTTGGCCGCCATCCTGACCGTGGTGCTGGCGCTTGGTGTGCAGCGTATGGCCGCGCACAACGCCATCGTCAAGAAACTGCATTCGGTGGAGACCTTGGGCTCCGCTTCCGTGATCTGCTCGGATAAGACCGGTACGCTGACCCGCAACGAGATGACCGTGGAACGTGTGGTCACCCCGTCCGGCGAAGTGCAGATCACTGGCACCGGTTACGCGCCGGAAGGCCGCATGGTTATGACCGGCGGCGTCAGTCCTGAATCCGAGCAGGCCCAGATTGTGGCCGATGAAGTCGTCGCCACGCTCGTGGCCGGCACGCTCGCGAACGACGGCGAACTACGCGAGGAGAACGGCCGTTGGGAGATTGTGGGCGACCCCACCGAAGTCTCGCTGATCGTGGCCGCACGCAAGGTCAAGGCCGATCGCAAGATCAAGCGATACACGCGCGTTGGCGAGATTCCGTTCACCTCCGAACGCAAGCGCATGTCCATCATCGCCAAGGACAGCACCGATTCAGACAAGCTCACCGTGTTCGCCAAGGGCGCGCCCGACGTGCTGTTGAGCTACTGCACGCGCATCCGCGTGGGTGGTCAGGTCCGTAAGCTCACCGAAGGCGATCGCCAGTCGATTCTCGCCACCGTCGAACGTCTCTCCTCCGAGGCCTACCGTACGCTTGGCGAGGCCTGCCGTCCGCTGGAAACCGGTTCTTTGGCTGATGTGCCCGGTGTAAGCGTCAACGCTGCAGGCCAGGTGTCCGACATCGCCGATCAGGCCGAAGCCATTGAAACCGATCTCATCTGGAATGGCATGGTCGGCATTATCGATCCGCCGCGTACTGAGGTGCGCGACTCCGTGACCGAGGCCCATCGTGCCGGCATCCGCACGGTGATGATCACCGGCGACCACCCGCTGACCGCCGCCCGCATCGCCTCCGACCTTGGCATCATCGCCAAGGATGGCAAGGCCCTGACCGGCGACCAGCTCGACCAGCTGCCCGATGAGGCCGCGCTCGACAAGGCCACGTCCGAAGTGTCCGTGTACGCGCGCGTGGCCCCCGAGCACAAGCTCAAGATCGTCGAATCCTTGCAGCGCCAAGGCAACATCGTGGCCATGACCGGCGACGGTGTGAACGATGCCCCGGCAGTCAAGTCCGCGGACATCGGCGTGGCCATGGGCATCACCGGCACCGAAGTGACCAAGCAGAGCGCCAAGATGATTCTGGCGGACGACAACTTCTCCACCATCGTGGCCGCCGTACGCGAGGGTCGCGTGATCTTCGACAACATCCGCAAGTTCCTGCGCTACCTGCTGAGTTCCAATGTGGGTGAGGTGTTCACCGTGTTCCTCGGTGTGGTGTTTGCCGGCTTCCTCGGCATCCGCCAGCCGGAAACCGTGGGCGTCACCGTGCCGCTGCTCGCCACACAGTTGCTGTGGATCAACCTGCTGACCGATGCCGCGCCGGCGTTGGCTATGGGCGTGGACCCGCAGACCGACGATGTGATGGGTCGTAAACCGCGTAAGGTGACGGACCGCGTGATTGACGCCTCCATGTGGGGCGACATCATCTACATCGGCGTCATCATGGCCATCGTCACGCTGATTGGTATGGACATGCACCTGTCCGGCGGCTTGTTCACCGACCGCTCGGTGGATGCCATCGGCCATGAAGCGCAGATGACCGAGGCCCGTACGATGGGCTTCACGATTCTGGTGTTTGCCCAGCTGTTCAACGCGCTGTCCTCCCGTTCGCATCTGCAGTCCGCATTCGTGGGTCTGTTCTCCAACAAGTGGCTATGGGGTGCGATTGGTTTGTCCGTGGCGCTGCAGCTCGTGGTGATTTACGTGCCGTTCCTCAACGGTCCGTTCGGCACCGTGGCATTGAGCCCGATGGCTTGGGTGGAATGCATCTGCCTGGCCGCAATCGTGCTGATTGCCTCCGAACTGCGCAAGATTGTGCTACGCGCGATGGCCAAGCGTTAAGCCATCGCAATAGCCCTGATTGTGGGCATATAGCAGTGGCGCTCTGGTATTCAGAGCCCGGCCCACTGCTATATCCAAACGGCTCCTCATGGGCGTAACTATCCCATGGGGCGGTCGCTGAAAACGGCATTATTCCGCGAAAAAGGAAAATATGCTAACCGCCCCATGGGGAGTTACCGCCCCATGGGAAACAGGAGAACGCTGCAGACCTCAGTTGTTGCTGCCGTCAGTGCCGTCAGTAGAGGTGGAGTTGTCGCCGCCGTTATTGTTGTCGCTATTGTTGGACTCGTCTTGAGACTTCTGCTGTGCCTCTTGGTCAGCCTTCTGCTGAGCCTCTTCCTGAGCTTGCTTGGCGGCATCTGCCTGCTGCTTGGCCTGCATCGAGGCGGTGACGTCGGACTCGGCCTTCTGCAGTTTAGAAATCGCATTATTGACGTCGGATTCGGACGGACTGGTCCCGTTCATCACCGTATTGGCCTCGGTGATGGCGTTTTGCAGCGCGGTGCGGGTGTTTTCATCGGCCACACTGCCCGCGGAATTATCCAGCGTGCCCTGCGCCTGCGAAATAGCCGAGCTCAGGTTCGATTTCAGTGTGTTGGTATCGGCCGTCGCCTTTGAAGTATTAACGGCCTTGATCGCGTTGTTGATGGCATCCGTCTTGTCAGCCATGTCGCTGGCATCATTCTGCAGCTCTTTAGTGTGAGACTTCAACTCAGTGGCGTTGAGGTTGGAATCGCACTTGGCGGTGTCAGCCGGATTGCCGGCGTCTTGCAACGCCTGATTCAGCGTGGTGAGCGTATTGGCATCGGCCACATCGCTGGTGGATGTTTGCGCGCTGGTTTGGCCATTGGATATGGCGGTGGTGAGCTTCTTCTGAGCATTCGTGTACTGCTTGGCCGCTACCTTGCACTCGGCCAATGCCACGGCTTGGCTCGCCTTGCTGCTGTTGGAATGCCACCAGAGCAGGCCGGCGACAACCAGCGCTATCACGGCGACTACTGCTACGGCAATGCTGACGATCTTGCGGGTGTTCTTTTTGCCGCTACCGCCGTGACGAGCTCGGCGCATCGGAATCGTCCTCATCGGAGACCTGATCCAACGGAATGGAGGGAGGCATCACAGCAGCTGAGCCTGTGCCGAAGCGGCCAGGGCGGCCGGTTGGAACACCTGTGTGGCTGCAGCATCATCGGCAGACGCTACTTGCGTTGCCGGCATGGCAACGGTCTCACCGGATACGGTGGATGATGCGCCGTATGCCTGTGTGGCCGCGGTTTCGGCATTCGGCATGGCCTGAGCTTCGAAAGGCTGTGTTGCCATGACCTGATCAGGCTGGAACGCTTGTGTTGCCTCGGCATCTACCGCAGGCTGCTCGGCCTGATTGGGTTGGAACGCCTGTGTCGCGGCGTTTGAAGCTACCGAAACAGGCGATGTCGCCGGTGCCGCTGGTGCGGCTGGTGCTGCTGGCGTCACTGGCGCTGTCGGTTCCACCGGGCGGAAGCTTTGCGTCGTCTGATCCCAAACGTATTGCTGCTGGCCGGGCGCAGCGGCGATTGGTGTTTCGGATACTACTGGCTGCGTGGCTGCCGCCGGCTGTGGTGCTTGTGCGGCAACCGCAGCTAGGAATTGCGGCGAGAACGGTTGCGTCATGGCCGGATCGATGGGCTGCGTCGGCTGAGCGGCTTGTACGGTCGGCACAGCTTGCGTGGGTTGTGAGGCATACGCTACTTGCGCGGGCTGCACAAACTGTGTGGGCTGTGTGGGCTGCGCAGACTGCACAGACTGCGGGAACTGCAGAGCCGGTGTGGCTTGTGCCGTGGGTTCCGTGCTATATGCTGCCGTCTCTTGCCCGGGAATCGGAGGAACCGTTGGCCTGACCGGCTTTTCGGGCTGCTGGAAGTCGAACTGGAACCCGCCATCGCTGTTGGTCATGACATCTCCTTGGGATTAAGCAAATGGCCGGCATCCGCCGGCCGAATGGTACGTCGCAACGCTCAGTCGTCGATGTGCGCGCGGTAGAAATTCTCGTAGGAACGGCTCGGCGTCGGACCCCGCTGGCCTGATAATGCGAGCCGGTGCCCTTGGAGCCATAAGGGTGCTCAGCGGGCGAGCTCAGCTGGAAGAAGCACATCTGGCCGATTTTCATGCCAGGCCATAGTTTGACCGGCAACGTCGACACATTAGACAGCTCAAGCGTAATATGCCCCTCGAAACCGGGGTCAATGAAGCCCGCAGTCGAATGGGTGAGAATCCCCAATCGGCCCAGTGAGCTCTTGCCTTCCAGACGGGCGGCAATGGACGGGTCCAACTTGACGTATTCCCACGTGGAACCCAGTGCGAACTCGCCGGGGTGCAAAATCCACGGTTCGTCGGGAGCCACCTCGAACTGTTCGGTGAGCGCGCCTTGGTTTTCCGCCGGATCGACATAGGTGTAGGCGTGGTTATTGAACAAACGGAAGTACCGATCCAATCGCACGTCGATGGAAGCGGGCTGCACCATTTCGGGGGTCCACGGATCAAGTGAGATATGACCTGCGGACTGTGCGGCGAGAATGTCGCGGTCGGACAGCAGCATGTGAAAAACTCCTTGGGCAAATAAATACTGCCTTCAAGTCTAGCGCCTTGGGCGGAAACGTGAGAGGCTCCTCACGCTTCCGCGGTCCATCAATCGCAAGTATTCTCAGGTTTTTCTCAGAGAAACTTAGAGGTAGACCCAGAAAGCAGTGGTTATATAAAAGATGTCAGCGGAAAGCTGATCAGGAGCCGCAGCAGTTCCCGACAATTGAACCCCCTTTCTTCTTCTCTCTCCTTTCTCTCCCCGGCGGCAACCGCGGGGTTCTTTTTGTGCCCTGAATCATTCCCCCGAATGACCGCCATTCCCAAGCCATAGCGGTACACTAGCTGTGTAATCGGCAGGAAGGGGGGCACCGATGGCCCGCAACGATGAGGACTACGATTTCTTCGGCGATGGTCAGTATGACGATTCGCGCAGCTCACGTCGTGCACAGAATCGACGCCCATCCAGACGGGATGCCGGACGGCGATTCGCCGCTACAAAAGCCAGCAGCCCAACGTCGATATTGTGCCGCAGACTTGCCGTTGTCAGCGGACTGCTAGCCGTCGTGGTATCGGCCACCTCGGCGGTTCATGAGATCGCGCCTTACGCCATTTCCTTTATGACGGCAGTGCCAGGACGATACATTGCGTTGATGGCGGCGGTGCTTATCGGCATCACCCTGATTCTGGTCATCGCTGCGCGAGTCACCATGCTCGGTACGCCACTCACGGGGGAGTGGGCGCGGGCGGCATCATCGCACTGGTGTGCGCCATAGTTTGCTTGGTTATCGGCGTGGCCGTGGGCGTCTTGTTCCCGGAAGGACTGATTCAGCAGTCGAACGACAAGGCACCCGTCGAAGATACCGCACAGATGGAGCAAGGCATCGAACAAGCTGCCGGCGCGTGCAAAGAAGGATGGCAGGGGCTTGATACGGGCGGTTTGCCGGGCATCACCACCGTACAGATGTGCACTGATCCGAGAGTGGCCTTCGTATCCTTTGAATCGGAATCGTCCGCAGCCATCAGCCGGGCACCTATCGAAAGCAAGATTTCCGAACTGCTGAGCCAATACGCTGATAATGAGCAAACGAAAGGTGATTGGCGATTGCTGAACGGCAAACGCTGGATGGTGTTCGGCGAGGCCAGCAAGATGACCGCACTGCAGCAGCAGTGGGGCGGCGAACTTGAGACAATCACCGCAGCCGCAGATACCGCAGACAGCGGTAACGCCTGACAGATTGCCGGTATCCCTTGAAAAGTCCCAAGGCGATTCGGCGCGGATTACCCAATGTGATTGAAATCATGGTCCATCGTTTTCCGCACAGCGCGCAAGACCTCTATATTGGAATGGTATGAGCAAAGAAGCGAATGCCAGCCAGCCTCTGATCGGCCGCGAATCCACCACTGTGCCCGGACGTTTTGGCGAGCCACTCACCGTGGAGCACAGCGTCACCTCGCGCGGCGGCTTCGACCAGCATGCCGCGCATCCGCTGTTCCTGTGCCTGCACGGATGGGGATCCAGCGAAGAAGACATGGCGGACATCATGCGCCTCATCGCTCCATATAACGATTTCGTGGCATTGCGCGGGCCGCTGACACTCGCGCCGGCCCGTGAGGGCAGTCTCGACCCCGGCAACTACGCGTGGTTCCACGATGCCCTGCCTATCGGCGATGATCGTGACTACGACGCGTATGCCGCCGCCACAGCAGTCGACCGATGGGTGGCCGACAACATTCCCGCCGACCGTGACGTGGTGCCGCTTGGGTTTTCGCAAGGTGGGCTGGTCGCCGTGCATTTGTTGCGTATCAATCCCGAGCGGTATCGGGCCGTCGTCTCCCTGTCCGGCTTCAACGCACCCGGTCAGGTGCCCGGCACGGCCCCCGCCGACTCTCGCCTGGCCGATTACGATATCCCCGTGTTCTATACGTACGGCAAGAACGATGGCGTAATCCCAAAATACGAACTGTTCGCCACCGCCGCTTGGCTGGAAGAGCATACGTGGCTGAAAACCAAGAGCTACCACGGTCTGGATCACAATGTGAGTCTTGAGGAGTTCGCCGATTTGCGCCAGTGGCTACTTGACAACGACATTACCTCTGGCGTGCTGTAGTCAGCCGCCATCACTGGAATTGGCGCGGCCGTCGCAGCAATCGGACATCGAGGGCGCTTGTGGCTGACTCGGTCATAGACTGTTCTCCCATGAGCGAAGTGAGCACTGCAAGCACTACTGCACATACTGAAGAGAATCATGTGGACGAGTCCCCGCGCGGCATCGCGGTTATGGTTGTGGTGGGCGTGCTGGTCGGGCTGTTGTCCGGACTGTTCGGCATTGGCGGCGGCACCATCATCGTGCCCGCGCTGGTCTGGCTCGGCCTGACCCAGCGGCATGCGGCCGCCACTTCGATGTTGGCGATTGTGCCCACCTCGGTGTCCGGCGTTCTGGCCTATGCGGTTGAAGGCAATGTGGATTGGATTGCTGCGCTGCTGATGTTCCTGGGCATGTTCATCGGCGGTCAGATTGGTTCGCTGCTGTTGTCCCGACTGCCGGAAGTCGTGCTGCGCTGGGCGTTCGTGGTGTTTATGGCGTTTATCATCGCGAGCAGCTTATTTTTATACCTTCGCGTGATTCGTCAATCGAATTTAATCTGGTTACTGTCTTGCTGATGATTGTTTTCGGCGTGCTCGCCGGTATTTTGGCTGGCTTGCTGGGTGTGGGCGGCGGCGCGATTTGCGTGCCGGCTTTGTCGATCCTGTTTGGCGCGTCCGATTTGATCGCGCGTGGTACTTCGCTGTTGTCCATGTTCCCGAATGCCATGACCACCACCGTGGCCAATGTGCGCCGCAAAATGGTGCATGCCAAAGCCGGTCTGATTATCGGCATTGTGGCGGCACTGACCGCACCGCTGGCACTTGGATTGCCGGGGCCATGAGCCCGCGTGCCGGCGGAATACTCTTCGCAACCTATCTGACGGTTCTGCTGATTCGCAGCATCTGGGTAGCCCTCAAAGTCACACGGGAATAGCAATCTCCAACTTGGCTCCCCTCAGAGAAGGGAGCCAGGGAAACTAGATGCCGGAATCAGCGTCCACTTGCATAACGTAGATGTTGCGCCTCAGGGAGCGGGCTTGGGCTCGGTTGATGTCGCCGGCTTCGTACATGTCCTGAATCATACCGAGTTCGATACCGTAGCTCTCGCGCTTTACGTCCTCGACCTGCGTGATGGTTTCCGTAGTGCCGCTCATGGTCGGACGTGCCTGCAATGAAGCCTCGGCACGACGATAATCCAGCAACAGTGCCGAACAATGCTCGGTGTTGTACGTATCCTGGCCCATCTCGTCAATAAGCCGGCCGATAACATGATGAATCGCCTCGACCTGCAGTTCGCGGGTGCGCGCGAAAATCTGGTCCTCGCTCACCAATGGTGTGGTGTGGCGAATCTTGGACACCGTGCGTTTGGCGTAATTGCTCATCTGCCGCTGGAACATGCGTACACGACCGCGAATCTGCGATACCGCGTGCCCCGAAGTCGGATCAGTGGAAGTGTGACGCAACGTATTCATAATCTGGTCAAGCATGCGCTCGCAGGTTTCGACGTTCAGCTCTTGCGTGGCCGTATCCGCCGCCGGATGTGCTTTGGTGTCGGCAAGCCGGTCGCGCACGAATTCCTTTTCCCAATGCAGCGCTTCGATCTGCAATTGCTCGAATCCCTGGGGATCGGTATCGCCGATGCGCTGCTGCAATCGCCCGATGCGCTTGGTGTACTGGTCGATTACCATCAGAATCGCACGACGATTCTCTGGCGTGATGCGTCCGGTCAATTCCTCCACCGTGGCGCGTAACACATCGATGGTCACCGGAATTATTTCCGCGCTGGGATCCTTGCCACGGTTCGGAGCCAATAGCGGTAACAGGAAGTTGGCCAGCAGCAAGGTCACGATAATCACGCCTGACGCAATGAAAATCAGCTCGTCACGCATCGGGAACGGCGCACCGCCGGCAATGTAATACGGGATGGTGAACATCAATGACAGCGTGATGGTTCCCTTGGGGCCGCCAAAGGTCATCACTGCGGCCGAGCGCCAGCGTTCGGGTGTCATTTTGCGGCGCTGGCCGGAGATTGTATCTCGCGCAACGCGCAGCATGGCCGCAATCCAGAAGAATCGAAGCGCGATTACCACCAGAGTGACCAGCAGAATAATGCCGATCAGCGCGATATTGCTGATATACGGGTCAGACCAGCTGGCCATCATGGCGCGCGGCAGCTGCATGCCCAGAAGAATGAACACCGCACCGTTGAGCGAGAAACTCAGCACACCCCATACTGAAGTGGAAACGATATTCGTGCGTGCCACATTCGGCCCCACGCCGGTGCGGTCGAATCGGATGAACAGGCCAGCGGCCACCACCGACAGAATGCCGGACACATTGAATTCCTCCGCGCCCAAATACAGCAGGAAGGGCAGGAACAGTTCCATCAGAATACGTGTGGTAGTGGTTTCCCAGCCGAGGGATCGCACGGTCTCGAATAGCCAGTTGGCCGCTGCTGCTATCACCAGGCCAAATAAGGTGCCGCCAAAGAAGGAGATCACGAATTCGCCGGCGGCCTGCCCCACGGCGAATTCTCCAGTGAAGGCGGCGGCCAGAGCGAACTGGAAGCCGACGATGCCGGAAGCGTCATTGAAGAGTGATTCGCCTTTCAGCACGCTGCGCTGACGCTGCGTCAGCGAGGCTTCTTTACCGAGGGAGCTGACGGCCACCGCATCGGTCGGGCCGAGTGCCGCGCCGAGTGCTAAGGCTGAGGCTAAGGTGATGGACGGCCAGACGGCATGCAAAGTGAATCCGACCGCCGCCATCGTGACGATAGCCAGTCCGATAGCCAGCGATAGGCTCAGATCCAGCGTTTTCAGCAACGCCGACTTATCGATTTCGTGGGCTTCCAAATACAGCAATGGCGCGATAAACAGCACCATGAACAGTTCCGGGTCGAGCGTTGCATCCGGGAAAAACGGCAGATACGTAACCAGCACGCCCAGCACAATCTGGACCAGCGGCGTGGAGACTTTGGGCACGAAGCGACTGACAAACGAGCTCACCACCACCGCCGCAATGATGCATAGGATGAGCTCAAATACCGCCATGTTGCCGCCTTCTCCCTTAAATTTTTCTCCACCAAAAGTATATGGGAACCATGAAGAAAACGTTAAGCTTGCGGCCGATTATGCACATCATGAGACGATATGAGAAAAGGCATACACTCGTTGGTATGGAATATGACGAGGCGATGCGCCGCGCACTGGAACTGGCCGGTCAGGCTGCAGCCGCTGGTGACGTACCGGTTGGTGCGGTGGTGCTGGATGCGGCCGGCCAGATTGTCGGGCGCGGATACAACACGCGTGAGGCTGATGGTGACCCGCTTGCCCACGCCGAAATCATCGCCATGCGTCAGGCGGCCCAAGCCTTGGGCGCCTGGAATCTCGCCGATTGCACGCTGGCCGTCACACTTGAGCCGTGCCCGATGTGCGCGGGTGCCTGCATCCAGACCCATATCGGCACCATCGCGTTCGGTGCCTGGGATCCCAAGCTCGGTGCATGCGGTTCGATTTGGGATATTCCGCGCGATCCGCATATCGGCCATAGTCCTGAAGTGCACGGCGGCGTGTTGGAAGGCGAGTGTCAGTCCATCCTGACTGATTTCTTCGCCCAGCGGCGATAGACACGGACGCATTACTTACCTCACGCAACCAACACGCGGCACCAAGGCAACATATTCCATTTCTTCTACCATCGAAACCAGTAGTGCAATGCCAATCCACACACGTCGAAGGAGACAATATGGCCGAGAACACCTCGACTTTCACCGGTGCCGCCGCTGACGGTACCGCACTCACCGCCGTCTACCTGACCCAGCCCGCCGCCAATGTGGCGATCGGTCTGGTGTTTGCCGGCAGCGACCTGCCGCGCATCGTCCACTGGGGTCGCCCGCTGGCCAAGCCCGACACCCTGCTGGCCGCCTATGACGCCCTGAAGCCGCAGCGCGTGTCCGGCGCGCTCGACGACACCGTCTGGCCGTCCATCCTGCCCACCCAGCCGAAAGCTGGATCGGCGAGCAACGCGTGGTGCTGCGCCGCGCCGGCGTCGAGCTCTTCCCCAAGTTCACCGTGACCAATATCGAGGCCGGCGGCGTGCTGGAAGCCACCCTCGATGCCGTGTCCGGCGAAAGCTACACCGATGTGGCCGGCCATGCCCGTGCCACCGGTCCGGTCCGCGTGCCCGGCGTCATAGTCACCGCGCGCGATGAGGAGCAGGGCGTGGAAGTCGAATGGCACCTTGAACTGCTCCCCGGCGGCCTGGCCCGTCAGAAGGCCACCGTAACCAACCTGTTCGGTGCAGACGCCGGAGCCCAGCTCGAGATCGGCAAGATCGAGCTTGGCTTCCCGCTGCCCGAATCCGCCGGCGAAATCCTCACCACCACCGGTCACCATCTACGTGAACGCAGCCCGCAGCGCCAGCCGCTGACCGTCGGCCGTTTCGAAAAGCCGCAGCTCGCTGGCCGCCCTGACTTCGACGCATCCCTGCTCCTGACCGCCGGCGTGCCCGGTTTCGGCTTCGAGCATGGCGACGCCTATTCGGTGCACGTGGCTGGAGCGGCAACTCCGTACTGTCCGCCGAACGTCTGCCCTACACGACCGGCGTAATCGGCGGCGGCGAACTCCTGTTCGGCGGCGAAGTGACGCTCGCCGGCCCCGGCGAAGGCCAGAACTCCTACGACACCCCGTGGCTGTTCGGCTCCTATGGCGATGGCCTCAATGAGATCGCCGCCCGCTTCCACTCCTACGCGCGCTCCCTGCATCCGCGCCTGTTCTCGCACGGCCGTCCGGTGATCCTCAACACGTGGGAAGCCGTGTACTTCGACCACAACTTCGATACGCTGAAGGCACTCGCCGACAGGGCCGCCGACTCCGGCGTGGAACGATTCGTGGTGGATGACGGTTGGTTCGGTTCCCGCCGCGACGACACCTCCGGCCTCGGTGACTGGCAGATTGCGCAGGACGTCTGGCCCGATGGCCCGAAGTCCCTGAAGGCGCTCGCCGACTACGTGCACGCCAAGGGTATGGAATTCGGCTTGTGGTTCGAGCCGGAAATGGTCAACCCCGATTCCGATGTGGCCCGTAACCACCCTGATTGGATTCTCTCGCCCACCGCTGGCCGACTGCCGCTGCAGGGCCGCACTCAGCAGGTGCTCGATCTGACCAATCCGGATGCGTTCGACTACATCTACGGCTGCATGGACCAGCTTGTCGGCGAGCTTGGTATCGACTACATCAAGTGGGACCACAACAAGCTCGTCACCGAGCCCGGTTCCCGCCGCTCCGGCCGCCCGGCCGTGCACGCGCAGACCCTTGCCGTCTACGACATCTTCAAGGGCCTCAAGACCGCGCATCCGGGCCTTGAGATCGAAAGCTGCTCCTCTGGTGGCGGCCGCGTGGATCTCGGCATCCTAGAGCACGCCGATCGTATCTGGGTCTCCGACTGCGTGGACCCGGTTGAGCGCGCGGACATCCAGCGCTACACCTCGCTGCTGGTGCCGCCGGCGATGATGGGCGAGCACGTGGGCGCCAGCCCCGCACACTCCACCCAGCGCGCCACCAGCCAGGAACTGCGCATGGCCATGGCGTTCTTCGGCCACATGGGCATCGAATGGAACCTGTTGAAGGAGCCGGACGAGGCGCTCGCCAAGCTGGCCGTGTGGGTGGCCGAATTCAAGAAGCACCGCGACTGGTTCGCCATCGACACCTGTGTGCACGCCGACTCCAACGATCCGGCCGTGCGTCTGGACGGTATGGTGATGCCGAACCGTGACGCCGCCATCTACCGCTTCACCCAGCTGACCACCAGCCAGACCTATCCGGCCGCGCCCGTGCATCTGCCCGGACTTGACCCCGAGCGCACCTACCGTGTCAGCCCGCTTGACCCGAGCTTGGATTTGACCGGTCTGACCAACGGCCAGAGCACTCTCGCTGGTGGAACGAGGAAGGCGTAGTCCTGACCGGCGAAGCCCTGCAGCGCTACGGCATTCGTCCCCCGTCCCTCCACCCCCAGCAGGCAGTATTGCTCAAGCTGTGGCGTAAGCTGACAGCCTAGTAGGCTGTCAGTAGCCACGGCCTGAGCGAAGCGACAGCTGAGCGAAGGTGGGATTGAGCCTTGCCGATAGGCAAGTCCGTAATTGCTGGTCGTGGCGGAGTAACTGTGGCGAAGCAACGTTCTTGCTCCCCTCTCTGAGGGGAGCCAAGAACGGCCTACCCAATATGCTTCACAATCACGCGACTGGCGGCGGCTTTGGCCCAGAGCTGCCAGTCGTGGTTCATAATCGTGAACTTGACCGGCTGGGTCTGGCTGTGACGATAGAAACGAATGCCGTCACGCAGCGAATCGGTGCCGAGCTTGGCCAAAAACGCGGACTCCCCGGCAATCATCACATGCCCGGGCATCGCGATGTTCGCCACCGTAGCCACCAGCGATCCCAAGCGATAGCACGTCCGGTTCACCAACTGCGTGGCCTGCGGCACGCATCCCTTGGCATCGCGCACAAAGTCCTCAAAACTGACCGCGCGACCCACAATCGCAGAGTACTGTTCGGCGATCGAATCGTCAGTCAAGCATTGTGAACAGCCGATATGTCCGCTGGTGCAGCGCGGCCCCTCCGGATCGATAAGCACGTGGCCCACCAGACCATAGCTCTTATCCGGGTACTGCACTGGCTTGCCGTTCACGGCCAGCGAATAACCAACACCCACGCCGATGGTCACCACGGCGAACATATCCACGCCGACACCCGGCCCGAACCAGGAGGCATCCACCAGCAGAGAATCGATATCATTGAACACCCCGCACGGCAGACCGGTCGCTCTGTGACCATCGTTCCCAAGTCCGTGGCCCCGTCCCAATGCAGGAACGGCGCGAACGTCACAATCGAATCGTCGACCACATGCCCACCTACCGCAACGCCCACCGCAGTGGGGGAGGGCAACCCGGAAGAGACGATATCGGCGGAACATTCGCGCACCAGCCGCGTGATGGCCGACACCACATACTCAGCCGACTGATCCGCCCCGATCGGCACCTCGTGCCGGCCGGACACCACCTCGCCATGCGCGTTCACCGCAGCGGCCACAATCGACATCCCATGAACCTTGACACCAATGAAGGTGCGTGCGTTCGAACACAACACCAGCGAAGTCTGCGGGCGTCCGCGACGATCCGAACTTTCCCTTGGCGTGAATCGCTCGGGCAGCTTGCCTGACGGGCCGGCCTCGGCCGGAAGCTCCTCGATCACCCCGGCGTAGATCAGATCGCTGGTGATGCGGGACAAGGCCCCTTGGCTCAGTCCCAGCATCTGTGCCAACGTAGTGCGGGCTATCGGCCCGTATTGGGCAATTGCCGCCGCCACGCGATGCGTATGCTCGGATCCGGAAAACCACTGTGGAATCGCGTTGGTATCAGACATGCAAGCCCCTTCGCTGTATTTATTGCGTTAATCACAAAATACCGCGATTTTTGTTGCTTGCGCAAGTGGGCTCGCTGGCGCTGGGAATGAAATGGCCGAACCGTTATCTTAGAAAGTGGAAGAACCGCCGGCATCGAAGCCGGAGGAAAAAAGAAAGATAAAGGAGTCAACAATTATGCTGTCCGATTCCCCACATTCAACGCCTAGACTGAAGCGTCTGGCCGTACGCACCGCCGCCGTGGTGTGCGCGATTGCCGTCGGCTTCGGTCTGGCAGGCTGCGGCTCCAGCACCGCAGGCACCGTCACGCTGGATTTCTTCCAGTTCAAGTCCGAGGCCGCCGACCAGTTCAAGTCCATGGTCGCCGATTTTGAAAAGCAGAACCCGACCATCAAGGTCAATATCAACAATTCCGCCAACGCTCAGACCGATCTGCGCACCCGCTTCGTGAAGAACCGCGTGCCGGACGTGATCACCTTCAATGGTGACATCAGCTTTGGCAACTTCGCCGCGTCCGGTGTCTTCTACGATTTCACCGACGAACCCATCGTGGATACCCTCAATCCCGGCATGGTCGAGATCGCAAGAATCTGGTGCAGACCACCGATTCCTCCAAGAAGCGCCTGTATGGTCTGCCCTTTGCCGGCACGCTCCGGCTACATCTACAACAAGGCGCTGTTCCGCAAGGTAGGTCTCGACCCGGAGAACCCGCCGACCACGTGGACCGAGTTCACCGACATGCTCAACACCTTCAAGGACGCCGGCATCAACCCGCTGCAGGTTCCGTGGCCGACGCCTGGACCACTCAGGCGCCGCTCGCCTCCCTGGCCGGCACGCTGGTTCCCGAATCGAAGTACACCGAGCTCAAGCAAGGCAAGACCACGTTCCAGGAACTGTGGAAGACCGCAGTCGAGAAGGAATCCGAGCTCTTCACCTACTCCACTGCCAACACCGGCGTCACCTACCAGCAGGCACGCAGAACTTCGCCCAAGGCAAGGCCGCGATCATCCCGCTCGGCACCTACGCCATCCCGCAGATCCTGCTGATCAACCCCGATATCGAACTTGGTTTCGCCCAGATGCCGGCCACCGATGACGCCAGCGAGCAGATCCTCACCGCCGGCGACGACGTGATGCTCACCATCGGTGCGAACACCAAGCACCCCAAGGAAGCGATGAAGCTCGTCGAATTCCTCATGCAGAAGGATCAGCTTGACGCCTACGCCGACGCCCAGTCCGCCATCACGCCGCTGAAGGACACCTACTTCGGCAACGATGCGCTGGAAACCGTGCGCCCGTTCTTCGAGGAAAACCGACTGGCCGACTTCTGCGACCACTACATTCCTTCGTCCATCAACATCGGCGGCTACCTGCAGACCATGGTGACCTCCGGCAACACCGACCGTTTCCTGAACCAGATGCAGACCGAATGGGACAAGGTCCAAGCCAGGACCTTCGAGTGATCGGTAGGAGAGGAGAACATCATGTCACACGCAACCGCAACCAAGACCGCTGCCAAGAAACCCGCCAAGAAGAAGGTCTCCGCCTTCTCCACCCGCAAAGTGGACCCCGCCTACTACTGGATGGTGGTTCCGGCGGCCATCATCTTCGCCTTCTTCCTGTACCTGCCATTTCTTGATGGCGTAAAGTATTCCTTCACCAACTCGCAGGCTACGGCGATTACAAGTTCATCGGACTGAAGAACTACATCGCCCTCTTCCAGGACAACCGCGTGGGCCACGCCTACCTGTTCACGTTCCTCATCGCCATCCTTATCACGGTGCTGATCAACGTGATTGCCCTGTTCCTGTCGGTGCTGTTGAACTCGAAGATCGCCTTCAAGAATGGCTTCCGAGCCATCTTCTTCATCCCCTACACCCTTTCCGTGCTGGTCATCGGCTACGTGTTCAAGTACATCTTCATGAACCCTCTGCCCGAGCTCGGCAAGGCGCTGGGCATCAAGTGGCTGTCCACCTCGCTGTTGACCAATGAGCAGCTTAGCTGGATCCCGATCGTCTTCCTCGCCGTCTGGCAGGGCATCGCCTACTCGGTGCTCATCTACCTCGCCGGCCTGCAGACCATCGACGACGAAATCTACGAGGCCGCCGCCATCGACGGCGTCAACGCCTGGCAGAAGTTCTGGAAGATCACATTCCCGCTGATTGGACCGTTCTTCACCATCAACCTCGTGCTGTCCATGAAGAACGCGCTCAGCACCTTCGATCAGGTCGTCGCCTTGACCGAGGGCGGCCCGAACTCCTCCACCGAAACCGTCACCTACCTCATTTGGAAGGGTGGCCTGACCGGTGGCGAGTACTCCTACCAGACCGCAAACGCCGTGCTCTTCTTCATCGTGCTGGCGATCATCGCCTTCGTGCAGCTGCGCATCTCCCGCAGCCAGGAACAGATTTGATTTAGGGGAGGATAAGAAATGACTACTGCAACAGTTACCCCGTCCAAGTCCGGCAAGCCCGCCAAGTTCCGCAGGGACCACAAGATCAACTGGTGGCTGACCGCCGCCGTGGCCGTGCTGAGCCTGACCATTCTGATCCCGCTCTACTTCACCATCGTCACCGCGCTGAAGACTCCGGCCGAGGCCGGCACCTTCGCCCTGCCCACCTCGTGGCAGTGGCACAACTTCGCCGACGCCTCCGCCAAGGTCAACTACCCGAGGCCGCGCTCAACTCCGCGATTATCACGGTGGCCGCGTGGTGCTCACCTTGCTGACCAACACCTTCGTGGCCTACGCTGTTGCCCGCAACATGGACAAGCGCTTCTTCCGCTTCCTGTACTACTTCTTCATCGCCGCCATGTTCGTGCCGTTCCCGGTCGTCATGCTGCCGATTGCGAAGCAGATGGGCTCCCTGCATCTGGACAACCAGGTCGGCTGATCATCCTGTACACGGTGCTTGGTTTGGGCACGAACCTGTTCATCGCCACCGGCTTCATCCGCTCGATTCCGGTTTCGCTGGAAGAGGCGGCCCGCATCGATGGTGCATCCACGTGGCGCATCTTCTGGACCATCATCTTCCCGCTGATGAGCCCGATCAACGCCACTATCGCCATCCTGACCGCGCTGTGGGCCTGGAACGACTTCCTTCTACCGTTGATCATCCTGACCGACCAGTCGAACCAGACCATCCCGCTCGCCCAGTACGTCTTCAGCTCGCAGTTCGCCACCAACTATCCGATGGCCTTCTCCAGCTACCTGATGGCCATGGCCCCGATCCTCATCGTCTACATCTTCGCCCAGAGTGGGTCATCGGTGGAGTCATGCGAGGCGCTGTGAAGTAGTGCAGCTCCACCCAAGCCTCCTTCGGTTTTCCGCCGAGGGGGGCTTTTCCCATATCGCCTATTCCCGCACTGGCCCACTGGTCGCGCCGGGCTCGACCGCCACAGGTACAGTCGTATGAGGTCGTCCAAGGTCTTCCCCTCAACCAAATTCAGTGCCTTGCGCGCGGCAATCTGTCCGATTTCGCGCGGGGGAGTTGGCACCATGGTGCTTAATCCAATGGATTCCGCCACGTCGGACCCATCAAAGCCAAAGACCGAAACGTCTTCGGGGATTCGTACTCCGATTGCCTGCAACTCATGTACCACGCGCAATGCGTAGTAGTCAGACCACACGCAGATAGCGGTCGGCCGCTCAGGCTGCGCGAGCATGGTGGCGATGACTTGTTTGGCCGAGCGTGGTGATTCCGAGTCGATGAAGTGGATGCCGCAGTCGGTGAGGCCAAGCGAGACTATCTCATCTTTGTATCCGCGTGCGCGTGCATCGAATCCCCATTCCTTGCCGGTCAGCGGATCGGTGCGCCCCACATAGCAGAAACGACGATGCCCGAGGGCCGCAAGATAACGCACTGCCATGGCTTCGGCCGCCTCGTCATCAATGGCCACGGAGGCTTGGCAGCAGCTGATATACGGCGAATTCACCGAGACGATGGGCATACCCATGCTGGCCAACGTGTCGGCTTCCTCATCGGTGGCGGAAAATCCGGATACGATGAGGGCGTCGGCGTTACGATTGGCTGGCAGCCGAGTAAAGAATTCCGCACGCTCCTCGACGCTGCCGGCTCGGTATACGGTCAAGTCATAGCGTGCGCGGCTCAGTTCGTCATACAGCCCGTCGAATAATTCGCCCATGAACCAGCCGGCCAGCCGTTCGCGAGCCAGCATGGCAATGCGATTGGTGCGTCCGCTTGCCAGCGCCGCCGCCGAGCGAGACGCGGTGTAATTCAGCTCTTTGGCCGCTTTCAGCACCTTATCCCGCGTAGCTGCTGCCACGTGATCCTTACCTCGCAAAGCGCGGGATGCGGTAAAAGTTGAGACTCCGGCCGTGAGAGCTACGTCGTTGATGGTCGCGCGTTTCATGGTGAATGGGTGGCCGCCTTGTGGCTGTTACCCGGTCGTCCTTCCTCTGGCTGGTACCTGTTGTTTCGCTGTTGCAATAATGATATGCACATCATCAAATGCGGACGTTGTCGATGTTTAATCTCGAGGTGCTGGGCCTGTGGTGCCGCGCAACATGAGCGTCGTGGGAACAACGATGCAACTTTCTGTCAGAATTTCGCCTCGTGATAATCGGATTGCGGCATCTGCCGCTAATGCTCCGTAGGACCGAGGGTCGTGCCGAACGGTTGATATATTGAGCGCTTGTGCCATTGGCCAGTCATCGAATCCGATGACGGATATGTCCTCAGGTACGCGGAATCCGTATGAGCGAAGCGCATGGACTAGAGGAATGGCATTCTCGTCGCTGATGCAGCATACGGCGGTTGGGCGAGGGGAGAGTGCGAGCAGGCTACTGAGTGCCTCTGCTCCGGCAAATTCGTTGTCCTGTACTGCGATGATGTATCCGTCGGGCAAGTTGAGTCCCTCAGCCGCCATGCCAAGACGGAACCCTTCTATACGTTGGTCAGCTTCCCATATGAATCCGTTACTGGCTTGCTGCTTGCAGATAAAGGCGATATTGCGATGTCCCAGTCCTGCGAGCTGATGAACGGTTTGTCGCATTGCTATAATTTCGTCTACGCCGATGGAAATCATATCTCGCTGTTCCGTAAGCCCGATGGTGTTGACACCGATGACTGGCATACCGAGTTGTTCTAAGCTTCGCCTCTCTGTCTCGCTGATGTCGAAGGAGGAGATGATGACCGCGTCTGCGTTGCGCTTCACTGGCATTGAGGAAAAGAAATCGCGTCTTTGATCGGCGTTTGCAAGTCGGTATGATAGCAAGTCATATCCTTGGGATGCGAGCACGGAATATACGCCTTCGGCTAGTTGTGAACTGAACCAGCCAGCCAGTGAGTTACCTACGGTAAGTGCTATACGATTTGTCTTTCCCGTTCGCAGCATGGAGGCTGTTTTCGATGCTGAAAACCCCAACTTTGCACATGCATCAAATACCTTTTGCCTAGTAGTTTCCGATATGCGGTCACGTCCGTTGATTGCACGAGATACGGTCGCCGCAGAGACTCCAGCCTCCTTGGCTACTTCATAGATTGTTGGTTCGCTCATGGGATCTCCTGCATTGCGTAATCGATTGTATTGTATCTGGATTTTGAAGTTAAGGCCACCATTGGTGTGATGCAAGGTTGACGGGTTCCGCAAAAAGATGTACGATGTGCGTAATCGATATCGCAAATATATTTTATTGCCGCCGAAAAATGGTGACAGTAAAGAGAAATATCGATTGCATATGATGAGGATGCAAGGAGGTAACCGATGAATAGGATTATGCGTAACAGCGGCGCGGCGCTTGCTGCGATATTTATCGCTGGAAGTCTGACTGCATGTGGTCCCGGCTCGGCAAGTAGCTCACGAAGTGATACAAATCCTACTGAGGTCAGCACTGATTTAGGTAATAAAAAATATGAGCTGACTTTGTGGGATGGAGCGGGTCTGAAGGCTGTAGATGAGGCGCTGATTGCCGGGTTCGAAGCGAAATACCCAAACATCACCATCACGGGACAATATGATCCGGATAATGTCTCTGGACAAAATGGCCCGCGTGTGATTTCAGCAAAAGATGCGCCGGATATCGCCCGCGTCACCGACATGAATTCAGCGGTTCGTGGCAACCATTTGGTGTCTTTAGAGGCATATGTGGATGCGTACGGCTGGGATGTTCCCGATTCGCAGACTGAATTGTATCGAGTGGATTCAAATGGCAAGCTCGGCAGCGGTGATTTGTACGCATTGCCGAACTCCTATTCGGTGACTGGCATTTATTTCAATACCAAGCTTGCCGAGCAGCTAGGTATTGATGCAGCTCCTACCTCTGTCGAGGAGTTTGAGGCGGATATGCAGACAGCCAAGGATGCCGGCATACTGCCGATGATGACATATGCCAAGGATGGCGGTACCTCTTTTGTCTTTCAGGCGTTAATGGCTAATAACAGTTCTGCGGAAGATGTGCAGAATTGGATTTTGCAGAAATCTGGTACCTTCGACAATCAGGCGGCGCAGGACGCTGCGTCCACCTTGCAGGATTGGAATAACAAGGGATATATGCCTGAAGGTGTTAACGCAGTGGATGCCTCTACTGCTCTGAGCAGGTTCTGCAATGGTGAAGGACTATTTTTCCCGAGCGGTAATTGGAATCTGGATACTGTGGCCAAAGCGCTGGGTGATGATGTTCAGTTCTTTGCTTTCCCGGGTGCCACCAGTGAAGATGAGCCGAACGTTGCTGCTAATGCAGGTGCATTTTATGGTATTCCGGTGAATGCTAAGAACCGTGATGCTGCTGCGGCGTTCCTCGATTATACGCAAAGTGCCGAAGCGCAACAGATTATTGTTGACAATTCTGGCTATTTGCCAAAATCATCTACTTTGGATCTCAAGGCGAATAGCGCATTGCAGCAGAGTATGTTTGATGCCTATGCCGACGTGCTGACGAGCGGTCATACTAGCGATTTCATTAATAATGCTACTGCGGGAATGCAGTCAAGTGGCTAATCCCTAACTTCCAGTTACTGCTGGATAACAGCATCACGCCTCAGGAATTCACAAAGAATGTGCAGGCGCAATATGACAAAGAAGCGAAGCAGTAGAAACAGCTTCAACTATATGCCGGTTTCGCTAGCGACGCTTGAATTGAGGAGAGTTAACCTATGATGATGGCAGGCCCGTACGCGGGAACTTTATCGGATTTGCCGACTGTCCGCGACGAAGTAACATGTTCGATTAATGCGGAGAACCCAACGGGAGCCAAGGGTTTTGGTTGCCGTGAAACTGGTCCGTTGGGGCCGTCGCGCAAGGGAAAACCGTGTTTGAATGACATTGCTCCCGGGCAGTCTGTGACATTGGCAGATATTGAAGGCCCCGGTTGTATTCGGCACATGTGGTTTACCGTTACGGATCGCACCAGTGACGCTGATCGATACGTTCTGCGCGATGCGGTGCTTGCCATCTATTGGGATGATGAAAAGCGACCTTCTGTGGAATGTCCCCTAGGAGACTTCTTCTGTTGCGGCTTTGGACAAAGTTGCGATGTGTTCTCAGAGCCTATTGTGGTGGCACCTACACGAGGTATGAATTGTTATTTCACGATGCCGTTTCGTAAACGGGCACGTATCGTAGTGCGCAATGACCACGCTCATGCTATTCCGGCTTTGTTTTATCAGATTGATTATGCATTGGGTAATGCGTATTCCTCCCGTGAAATGGCTTATTTCCATGCGCAATGGCGCAGACAGCCAATCACTACTTTAGGCGAGGACTATGTAATCCTCGATGGAGTCAGCGGACGGGGCCATTACGTCGGCACATATCTTGCTATTTCTACGTTGCAACGATATTGGTGGGGTGAGGGAGAGATTAAGTTTTTCCTAGATGGCGATAACGATTATCCACAGTGTGTAGTACCGGCACCGAAGATTATTTTGGCGGTGCATGGAGCTTCGCTGAGCAGCGAGATGGTCATACGCGCGAGCGTACTTTTTGTGCCCCATATGTAGGATATCCATTTTATTCTGTGCGCGATGGGGCTATAGCAAACCAATATCATGACGATTATTGTCCACCTATGCGTGGCTTGTACCGATGGCATATTCCTGATCCCATCAGGTTTGATAGTGAGCTTAGAGTCACGCTTCAACAAATTGGTTCAGGATATGAAGGTGCATTTGAGCGTCAGGATGATGTGTCTAGCGTGGCGTACTGGTATCAAATTGAGCCACATTCAATTTTTCCCGAGCTGCCCGAGCCTTCGAAACGTCATCCTAGGTGAATGAATAAGCGCTTAGGTATTTAAGGGACCGATGTCGCAATTTCGCGAGAAGGAAGTGCTTGCCTATGGGGAACGTCAAGCCTTCCTCATTTCTTCGGGAATCGGCCATTTGTTTGCGTGTTGCGGATTTGACGAACCGGTTCGACATCTGTTATCCTCATGCATAAGCGCTTAGCAAATACGCTAAGCGAGATAGCCAAGGAAGACATAGCCGGGATCGCCCGGAAGGAAGAAGGAATGATCAATGAGGATCGAACGAACCGCCAAAACCGTTATTGCCGGTCTGATGTCTGTGGCATGCCTGGCATCCGTCGCCGCTTGCGGCCCGGGCTCGTCCAGCAACAAAGCCAACACCGAAACCGAAGCGGTGAGCACTGATCTTGGCGATACCAAGTATGAGCTCAAGCTGTGGGACGGCGCTGGCCTGAAGACCTTTGATGACCAGCTGATCGAAGCCTTCCAGAAGAAGTACCCGAACATCACCATCAAGGCCACCTACGATCCGGACAACACCTCCCAGCAGAATGGCCCGCGCATCATCTCCGCCGCCGACACCCCGGACATTGCCCGTATCACCGACATCAACTCCGCTGTGCGTGGCAACCATGTCGTCAATCTTGACGCTTACGCCGATGCTTACGGTTGGAAGCTGCCGGATTCCCAGACTCAGGTCTACCGCGTGGGCTCCGACGGTAAGATCGGTTCCGGCAGCCTCTACGCAGTGCCGGACGGTGTCTCGATGACCGGCCTGTACTGGAACAAGAAAGTCGCCAAGGAACTCGGCATCACCGAGGCTCCGGCACTGTCGAAGAGCTCGAGGCCGATATGAAGAAGGCTCCGACGCTGGCAAGCTCGCCATGATGATGCCGGCCAAGGAAGGCGGCACTTCCTACATCTACCAGGCATTGCTCACCAACTATGAGGGTCGCGATACCGTGCAGGATTGGATTATCCAGAAGGATGGCGCCACCTTCAACACCGACGGTGCCGTGAAGGCTGCACAGAAGATCAAGGACTGGCAGGATGCCGGTTACTTCTCCTCCGACGCGCTCGCCCTTGACGGTTCCACTGCACTGAGCCGCTTCTGCAACGGCGAAGCCCTGTTCTTCCCCTCCGGCAGCTGGTACTCCGCCTCCATCAACGATGCACTTGGCGATGACGCCGGCTGGATCGCCTTCCCCGGCGAAAAGGCCGATTCCGGTTCTGCCGCAGCCAACGCCGTGACCGCTTTCGGTATCCCGGCCAACGCCAAGAACAAGAACGCTGCAGCCGCCTTCCTCGACTTCCTCCAGTCCGACGAAGCCCGCCAGATCGCAGTTGACAACGGCTACCCGCCGGTCGGCGAAGGCGAGACTCCGAGCACCGATAACCAGCTTCTCGGCCAGGTCCTTACCGCTACGAAGGTCTGGTGAAGACCGGTAACACCACCGACTACATCAACAACGCCACCGCAGGTATGCAGGCCAGCGCCATTATCCCCGGCTTCCAGTCCTGATTGACGGCACGATGACCCCCAAGGCATTCGTCGAATCCATTCAGGCTCAGTACGAGAAGGAGGTCAAGTAACCCTTGCACTTACCGGGCGGAGTGTTCTTCCCTTTTTCCCGCTCCGCCTGGTTCCTTCCCATCGCGCGCACGACGTTGTGTGCGATGTTCGATTCCCAGTTCACACCAAACCAGCAAAGCGTGGTGACAATCATGGATTCCCATAAGGCAGCCAAGGCGGTCAAGCCCAAGCGCAATATGTCCCTCGGTCTGGTCAGCCTGCTTTTCCTCGCTCCGGCGCTTGTGTTCTACATCGCCTTCGAGTTGTGGCCGATCATTCAGACCATCTGGTACTCGTTCTACGAGTGGAACGGTATCGATGCTAGCACCTTCATCGGTGTCGAAAACTACATCACCGTGTTCACCGACCCCGATCTGTACGGATCGATTCTGCACTCCTTCTACCTGATCATCTTCTTCTCCATCATCCCGATTGTGCTCGGCCTGATCATTGCCGTGCTCATCAAAGACATGAAGTCCAAGGTCGGTCGTTCCTTCGCGCAGGTTTGCCTGTTCCTGCCGCGCGTTATCCCAGGCGCTGCAGCCGGTGTGGCCTGGACCTGGATGCTGGCCGACAAGGGCACCGCCAATCAGCTGCTGCGCGCAGTAGGCCTCGGCGACTTCGCCCACGTGTGGCTCGGCGACCAATCCACCTCCCTGAACGCGGTAGGCGTGATTGGTTTCTGGCTGCAGCTCGGCTTCTGTGTGGTGCTCTTGCTCTCGGGCATCGGCGGCATCGACCAGTCCCTGTACGAGGCAGCAAGTCTTGACGGTGCCGGCTGGTGGCGTCAGCTCTTCTCCATCACGTTGCCCGGTCTGCGCGGCCAAATCGGCGTATGCCTGACCATGACCATCATCTCCGCGCTCGCCAGCTTCGACGTGGTGTACATGTCCACTCAGGGCGGCCCCGGCACCTCCACCATGGTGCCCGGCGTGCAGGTCTACCGCTTGGCCTTCACCCAGCAGAGCGTTGGCTTGGCCTCCGCGCTCGCCGTCACCCTGATGATTCTCGTGCTGCTGGTCGTCGGACCTCTGCAGCGTCTGGTCAACGGAAAGGAGCAGTGACCATGCAGCAATCCAAAGCCGTTCGCATCACCGGCACGGCGATGCTCGCTCTGACCGTCCTCTTCTGCGTACTGCCGTTCCTGAGCATGCTCTCCGCGGCATTGCAGCCGCAAGGTCCATGCCCGAAGGTATCCAGTTCACTGCCCACCCGCACTGGGAGAACTTCATCGACGCCTGGAACATGGCAAACATCACCCCGCTGCTGCTCAACAGCTGCATTCTGGTGATCGTGGTCGTGCCCTGCGTGGTGATCTTCTGCTCGCTCGGCGGTTATGCCTTCGCTCAGCTCAAGGTGCCGTGCAAGGGCCTGATCTACGTGCTGTTCCTCGTCGGTCTGACCATTCCGTTCGAAACCTTGGTCACTCCGCTGTACTACGAGATCAGTGGCATGGGCTTGCTGAATACCCGTCTTGCCTGATCCTGCCGCTCATCGGCTGAATATTCCGTTCGGTATTGTGTGGATGCGCTCCTGCTTCGAGCAGATGCCGCGTGATCTGATCGAAGCCGCATCCATCGATGGTGCAGGCCATCTGCGCACGTTCCGTTCCATTCAGCTGCCGTTGGCACTGCCAGCCATCTCCTCGCTCGGTATTCTGACCTTCCTGGCCACCTGGAACCAGTTCCTGTTGGCTGTGGTGTTGGAGAACGACCCGAACAAGCGCACGATGCAGGTGCCTACAGTCGTTCGTTGGCCAGTATCAGACCGACGTGGTGCTGCTCAACGCGGGCGCACTGCTCATCATGGCACCGACGATGATCCTGTTCATCTTCCTCCAGCGCTACTTCATCCGCGCCATGCTTGCCGGCTCGGTTAAGGCTGATCCGAAGGCAAGAGGATGTAGGGTATGCCGCCGGAACAGTGTTTCGTGCGGCCATACTGGTAAAACCATACGTACCGAGCAATCGGACAGGGGAACGATATGACTTTCACCAACAATGACTGGTGGCGCGACGCGTCATCTACCAGATTTACCCCCGCTCATTCAGCGATGCCAATGGAGACGGCAACGGTGATCTCCAAGCGTGATCGATCGTCTCGACTATCTGCAGGCGCTCGGGGTGGACGCGCTCTGGCTTTCTCCATTCTATCCATCGCCGCTGGCGGATGGAGGTTATGATGTTGCCGACTATTGCGATGTGGATCCCCGCCTTGGCACACTCGATCAGTTCGACGAATTAGTGGCCAAAGCGCACGAACGCGGTATCGGCATCATCGTGGACATCGTGCCGAACCACACGTCCGATCAGCACCGTTGGTTCCAAGAGGCCCTGGCTCAAGGTCCGGAATCGGAAGCGGCACAACGGTATGTGTTCCGGCAGGGCAAGGGGGAGCACGGCGAATTGCCGCCTACCAACTGGCTGAGTAACTTCGGCGGTTCCGCATGGGAGTCGTGTGGAGACGGCTGGTACTACCTGCATCTGTTCGCCAAGGAGCAGCCGGACCTCAATTGGGACAATCCCGAGGTGCGGCATGAGTTCCTGCGTGTACTCACATTCTGGTGCGATCGCGGTGTGGACGGTTTCCGCATCGATGTCTCGCACGGTCTGGCCAAAGACCTGCGTGAGCCGCTGCGCGACCGTATCGACCCGACACTGATGTCTCCACAGGCTACCGATGGCTCCGATCCGCTCTGGGACCGCGACGCCGTGCATGATATCTACCGTGAATGGCGCGACCTGTTCAATCAGTACACGCCAGCCAAGTATGCGGTCGGCGAATCGTGGTCGCCATTCACCACCCGTATTTTCCAATACGCCAAGCCTGATGAACTTGGTGCCGTATTCGACTTCTCCATGTCAAAGGCCGCCTGGAATCGCGAAGAATACCGCACCACGATTGAGCGCACGCATCGCTATGCTCTCGCTGCCGAAACCGCCCCCACCTGGGTGCTCGGCAACCACGATGTGCCACGTATCGCCTCGCGTCTCGGACTGCCGAGCGGTGCAAACATCGAGCAGTGGGTGACGTCCAACGGCACGAATCCGCCGATTGACCCCGCGCTCGCCGCTCGTCGTGCCCGTGCAGCAGCGCTGGTGATGCTCGGCCTGCCAGGTACCGCCTTTGTGTATCAGGGTGAAGAGCTTGGTTTGCCGGAGGACTTTGATTTGACCGAAGATGAAATTCAGGATCCCAATTGGGAACGTTCCGGTCATTATTTCAAGGGGCGCGACGGTTGCCGCGTACCGCTGCCGTGGCAGTCAGACGGCCCGGCGTTCGGCTTCAATGCCACCGGTGCTTCGTGGCTGCCCCAGCCGGCATGGTTTGCGCAGTATGCCACTAATCGTCAGATTGGTGACGGGGCTTCCGTCCTGCACCTGTATTGTGCTGCTGTCGCATTGCGCAAACAGTGGGTGGCCAACGGCACGGACTTCCAGTTCTCGTGGCTTACCAACGAAGAGTGTCCGGCGCCGCTGCTTGGTTGGCGCTTGCCGTCCGGCATGGTTGTGATGGCGAACTTCTCTGACAGTCAACCAGTCGCCTTGCCGCAGCCGATGACCGTGCTACTTGTGTCTGACGCGACTGTGCAGGCGAACACTCAGGTCGAGAGCGTTCCTCCAGCTGCTACCGTCTGGGCCTTGCCAGCATAATCTCATTGAAGAACACCAAGGAGTTACGCCAATGATTGCCGAAACCTGTCCAATAACCGTTCGCACGGTAACGGCCCATCTTGATACCGGTCGTGCCGTCTATGGCGAACAGGCTTCGGCAATCTGTGAACTGCCGGTAGAAGCCGTCACAATCGTTCCCGAATCATGCGAAGACGAGTGCACGTCCAGTGCGGGTATCCAGGGTGATGCTCAGGTGCGACTCTGGCGTATCGATGTGAACGCGCATGCACCCCAGCCCAAGGACCGCGCCGCTGCCTTTCAGGAACAACAAGCGTTTGAGCCCCACCATGCGATTGACGTGTCGCTCACCATGGCCGGCGTCGACAGCGGCAACGATGACACCATGCTGGCGCTATACCAGCACAAGGAGTGGTGGATGCGCCCGACCTGGGTGCGTACACCATCTGAACTGCCTGAACGCACGCAGTTATTGTTACGCCGCAACAACGATGCCGAAGATGCCGAGTGGCTAGTGTTGGTCGCTATCTGCGGCACGGATATTCGGGCTGATTTCAGTGGGCAGCCCGCAACAGAATCTGATGACACGGCTTTGCGGCTCGTGCTGTCTTCCAACCGGGTTGGTCGCACGACTCTATGTGACACTGCCGCATATATCGCTTGCGCATCCGACCCGTATATGGCCATTCGAGCTGCCACACAAACGGCAGCACGCCAGCTGGGTATTCGCACCCGTAAGGAGCGTCCATTCCCGGATGCGCTCACCGGGTTGGGATGGTGTACTTGGGATTCATTGGGGCGAGATGTCAACGAGCAGGCTATCGTCAACAAGATGGAGGAGTTCCAAGCCAAGCATGTGCCCATTTCCTGGGTGCTTATCGATGACGGTTGGTCCAACACGGATCGCACAAAGGAAACCCTGATCGACTTTGGCGCGGATCGCCAACGTTTCCCCCACGGGCTTGCCCACACCATTGCGCTGCTCAAAACGCACTATGGCGTGCGCAGCGTAGGCGTGTGGCAGGCGTTCCAAGGCTATTGGAATGGTTTGGACGAATCGGGTGTAGCCGCGGCCAGCTGCCCGACCGCAATAACCACCACGGCGAATGGTTGCCTGATTCCTGGAAGTCGTGCTGAACAACCCGCACAGTTCTGGGATGCCTGGGACGGCGAACTCGCCGAAGCCGGCGTCGATTTCGTCAAAGTGGATTCGCAAAGTTCCACGTCAGTAATGGTTCGTGGCACCGAAAGTTACGGTGAAGCCACCTGGGGACGCCATCAGGCGCTTGATGAAGTGACCTCACGACGATTCGGCGGCGCATTGATTAACTGCATGGGCATGGCACCGGAGGATTATTGGCATCGTCTTCATCGCCAATCACCCGTAGTAGCGACGACTATCTACCGCACAATCCTGATTCGCTGGGCGAACACCTTATCCAGAACGCATACTGTGCACTGCTGATGGGGGAGCTGTACCACTGTGATTGGGACATGTTCTGGACGGAGCATCCCCATGCGCGAGTCCATGCCGTGCTCCGATTGCTTAGCGGCGGACCAGTGTATTGTTCCGATGCCTGCGGTCACACTGATGCGGCTGTCTTGCGTGATTTACTTGCCGAAGATGGTACATTACCGCGTCCTGATGAGCCGGCCCGACCAGTCATTGCGTCACTGCTCAATGACCCCGAACATACGGACTATGCGCTCGGTGTCACAGCAAGATTCGGCGCAGAACAGGTCATCGCTTTCGTCGGATTGCGCCGGCAGCCACAAATCGGCATTATTACGGCTAGCGGTCGCTCTTGCCGCATCATCGATGACCATGGTGCGACGATTGATATGAATCCGGGAGAAACCCATACTTGCGAGATCGAGTACGGCCGACTGCGTGTTTTCCGGGTGCAATCATGAAAGCGCATATGCCGATTGATATTTATTTTCCGGCACACCAACGCAGTTCTCCAATGGGAATGTAATTCGCCAATTTTTAGACTGTGAGCAACGAGCAATATAGATATCAATAAGGAGCCAATGATGACTACTTTCAACCGCGCAATAATCCCCGACGCCATCCGCACCAACGGCGCCACCCCCAATCCGTGGTGGTCCAACGCGGTGGTCTATCAGATTTACCCGCGCTCTTTCCAAGACACGAACGGCGATGGATTCGGCGATCTTAAGGGCATCACGTCGCGTCTTGATTACTTAGCTGATCTTGGCGTGGATGTGCTGTGGCTATCCCCGGTCTATAAGTCTCCGCAAGACGACAACGGCTATGACATTTCCGACTATCAGGACATTGATCCTCTGTTCGGCACGCTCGACGATATGGACGAGCTGCTGGCCGAGGCCCACAAGCGTGGGCTCAAGATCGTGATGGATCTTGTTGTCAATCACACTTCCGATGAACACGCCTGGTTTGAAGCATCCAAGAACAAAGACGACGAACACGCCGACTGGTATTGGTGGCGTCCGGCTCGTCCCGGCACCACGCCCGGCGAGCCCGGCGCCGAGCCCAATCAGTGGGGCTCCTACTTTGGCGGCTCCGCATGGGAATACTGCCCCGAGCGTGGCGAATACTTCCTGCATCAGTTCTCGAAGAAGCAGCCGGACCTCAACTGGGAGAACCCTGCCGTGCGCCGCGCTGTGTACGACATGATGAACTGGTGGCTTGACCGAGGCGTCGACGGCTTCCGCATGGACGTCATCACCCTGATCTCCAAGCGCACCGATTCGAACGGCAAGCTGCCGGGCGAGTACGGCTCGGAGCTTGAGGATCTTCCTGTGGGCGAGGAGGGCTATTCCAACCCGAATCCGTTCTGTGCGGACGGCCCCCGTCAGGATGAATTCCTGGCTGAAATGCGACGTGAGGTATTCGAGGGGCGTGAAGGCTTCCTGACTGTGGGCGAGGCGCCAGGCGTCACGGCTCAGCGTAACGAGCACATCACTGATCCGGGCAACGGTGAATTGGACATGCTCTTCCTGTTCGAGCATGTTGATTTTGATTGCGAAGGTACCAAGTGGAAGCCGCTGCCGCTTGACCTGCCGAAATTCAAGAGCATTATGGCCGGTTACCAGACTGCCGTGCAGAACGCAGGATGGGCCAGCTTGTTCACCGGCAATCATGATCAGCCGCGCGTGGTCTCCCGCTGGGGCGACGACTCCGCGGAGGAATCCCGCGTCCGTTCGGCCAAGCACTTGGCCTGATGCTGCACATGCACCGCGGCACCCCGTACATCTATCAGGGTGAGGAACTGGGCATGACCGACGCCCACTTCACGCGTCTCGACCAGTACCGTGACCTTGAATCCTTGAATGCCTACCGGCAGAGGGTCGAGGAGGCCAAGGTGCAGTCGTCTGAGTCAATGATGGCCGGTCTGGCCGCGCGCAGCCGTGACAACGCGCGTACTCCGATGCAATGGGACGGTTCCGGCTACGCCGGTTTCACCGCTCCGGACGCCGCCACTGAGCCATGGATTTCCGTGAATCCGAATCATGCCGAGATCAACGCCGCCGGTGAATTCGATGATCCGGATTCGGTGTACTCCTTCTACAAGCAACTCGTTGCGCTGCGTCACAACAGCCCGGTCGTGGCCGCCGGCGACTGGCGACTGATTGACGCCGCTGATCCGCACGTCTATGCCTTTACCCGTGAGCTCGACGCTGAGAAGTTGTTGGTCGTAGTCAATATGTCCAGTCGAACCGTTGACCTGCCACGTGAGGCTGCCGAACTAACCGCCGTCGGAATCGCCGAGCCGAATGTGGTGATCAGCACGTATGACGCTCCGCACACCGTGGCCTCCCTTGCCAACCGCGAGCTCGACCCGTGGGAGGCAGCCGTCATCCAGTTGTAGTGCATTGAGTGCCTTTCTCCGCTCAAAGAGGTACTTCGGGGCTATCCCGAAATGCTATCTGTCTTGAGAGAGGTACCGTAACGTCGAAACCCCAGGTATAAGCATTGAAAATCAAGGCTTATACCCGGGGTTTTTGCTTCTCGGTACCCCTATGAAAACAGATAGCTGTCTGCAAAAGGCCGAATGTACCTCTGTGAAGCGAGATAGCTGGTGTCTCTCGGCATTGTGGTGCTTACAATGGAAAGCTATGGAACAAAAGGATGTTTTGAAGGCGCTGCAACGTGATCATGCAGCCGAACTGAAGCTGGCCGCCGAACGACTCAAAGGCACTGCCCGCCACACGGAGATCATTCCTTCTCCGGTGCTGAGCGAGATGACCGGCCATGAGATTCTCCTGAAGCCGGAAAACCTGCAGGTCACCGGATCCTTCAAGATCCGCGGTGCCTATAACAAGATTGCTTCGCTCACCGAAGAGCAGATCGCTCACGGCATCGTCACCGCGTCTGCCGGCAACCATGCCCAGGGTGTGGCCTATGCGGCCCGCGAGCGTGGAGCCAAGGCCACCATCTGCATGCCGCAGATCACCCCGCCGCTGAAGGTCGATGCCACCAAGGCCTACGGTGCCGACGTGGTGCTGTACGGCGATGTGTTCGATGAATCCGCCGCCCACGCTGCTGAGCTCGCCGACAAGGAAGGCATGATTTACGTGCCGCCATTCGACGATTACGAAGTCATCTGCGGCCAAGGCACCATCGGTCTGGAGATCCTTGAAGACGTGCCGAACGTCACTGACGTGGTCGTGCCGCTCGGTGGTGGTGGCCTGGGTGCCGGCGTGGCGCTCGCCATCAAGACATTCAAGCCTGAAGTGCGCGTAATCGGTGCGATTCCGGAGGCTCACCGGCCTGGAAGGACTCGCTGGCCGCGGGTCGTGTGTCTCCGGCTGACCATGTGGTTACCTCCGCCGAAGGTGTTGCGGTCAAGTACCCCGGCGACCTGCCCTTCGCTCTGATTAACGAGTTCCTGGACGATCTGGTCACCGTCACCGAGCGCGACATCAACGAAATGATTCTGCTCATGCTCGAGAAGCATAAGCTGGTGGTCGAGGCGGCCGGCGCCGTTTCGCTGGCTGCGCTGGAACACCTGAACCTGCGTTCGCGCAAGTTCGCCGCCGCCACCGGCCCGCACGTGGTGGTTCCGATTATGTCCGGCGGCAATATCGACACCGTGACCATGGGTGCGGTGATTCAGAAAGGTATGATCGCCCGCGGCCGCATCATGAACTTCGAGGTCGAGCTGCCGGATACTCCGGGCCAGCTCGTCAAGGTGGCCACCCTGCTTGCCGAGCAGCGCGCCAACGTCATTCAGCTTGATCACGACCAGTTCAAGGCATCCGGCCACTACACCAACGCGGTGTCTCTCGGCGTCACGGTCGAGACCAACGGCCCCGAGCACATCGACCGCATCCTCGCGGCACTCAGGGAAGCCGGATTCCAGCCCAAGCGCATCTACTGATTCCAATACCGCTGGCGGGAAGCCGCGCAGAAGTGTGCTCCAATACCTCCCGCTGGCGGGAGGTGGCGCAAAAGCGCCGGTGGGTGGTAACCGACAATCATCAGTTGCTTAACCCACCCACCGGCGCTTTCGTTATGCTGAGGGCTACTTGTTCTCCGCAATCGTCTCGTCCACCAACTTCGGCAGGGCAACGGCGATATCCTCATGAATCAAGCGGCTCGCAAGATGGTCATATTGCGTGTGACCCATATTCATAATGGTGATGGGCACGCCCGCCTGCGCGGCCACCGGCACAATGCTCGCCGCCGGGTACACCTCAAGGGTCGATCCGATTACCCATAGTTCGTCGGCTTTGGTGGCCAGACTGTACGACTTCTCCATCGCGCCGTCCGGCAACGCCTCACCGAAATACACCACATCGGTTTTGATAATGCCATTGCACGGCATATCGCCACGATACTTCAGTTTGCGATGGCAATGTGGGTCGGGCTCTTCATCCAAACGGGCCATGATGTCCGCCGTGGCATATTCCTGATGGCACTTCATGCAATGCGAGGTGCCGATAGTGCCGTGCAGGTTCACGATGACGTTGTCGCTGTTGCCGGCCTTCTCATGCAGCGCATCGAAGTTCTGCGTGGCCAGCAGCGTCAGCATGCCGGCTTGTTCCAGCTTGACCAGCGCCTTATGCGCAGTGCCGGGCTGCGCATTCCATACTGGCGATTCCTTTTGCCAGCGCCAGGAGTACTCGCGGTCCTCTTTGTTGCGCAGGAACAGATCGATGTCGTAAACGCTCATTTGGTCAGGATGCTTGGTCCACACACCGTCCGGACCGCGGAAATCAGGGATGCCGGCGGACGTGGAAATGCCCGCCCCGGTTAATACAGCAATCTTCTTGGTCATAACTACAGGTATACCCGCGATTCATGAACGAAATCCGATGACGGAGCGCTGTCATGCGCCGATTGTGCGCCGGCAGTGTGGTTGCCGAGAGATGAACGCAGGGCCGACAAGCTGAAAACTCTCGCGACACGCCAGCCGAATAGTGGATTTGATGCTTTTCAGAAACATTTGAGGGGTTAACCTAGCCTCATCAGAGCAAAGTGGCTCTGTGCGACACGCCGAGGGAACCGCGCTGTTATGCCGATTCCTTGGGTTTTTGCGTGCCTTGATTTGCGTGAATCCGGACATGCGTGTAAGTTATTCACCTGTTGCCGCTCAGCGCGGCGGGTTCCTTCCTCTGGTTGGTTTCCCGTCTGGCTGGTGTGGTGGTGGTTTGA
>ENA-OQLB01000094-OQLB01000094.1-human-gut-metagenome-genome-assembly--contig:-NODE-94-length-48987-cov-4.817438_pt1 | contig 48987 bp, 52 predicted proteins | sample MGYA00242656_ERZ504813 | MGnify/ENA primary metagenome ERZ504813 (study PRJEB26092, sample SAMD00036388) | human gut metagenome | host: Homo sapiens | study: EMG produced TPA metagenomics assembly of... | reverse complement strand
ATGGAATTGAGAAGGACACCATCTACGTCAAATATTACACCTTTTATCATGTCATTCCTCTTTTCTGCTATGCACTACATTATATCTCCCTGGAAACGCATGTCAACCGTTACTGTTCACACGATGTGCGACCAGCAACGCATCTCGCCATTTTAAATCGCCTTTGGCGATGGGGCGAGATGCATTCAAGTCAAAACACGCATCCTCGTGCAATCAGCGGAATGATTGACACGGGAGTAAACAGTAACTGTCAACCATCAGAAAAAGACCTTCTGCCGGCAGATCAACCACTTGCAAAAGGTCTTTATAAAATACTGTTATTTATTTTGTCTCAAGGATCTTATCAACACTTGCCAGTTTTACACTCAACACAAATACTTCAGCGGCAACTGCAAGTTCTTCCGGTGTTGGATAAGACGGTGCGATACGGATATTGCTGTCATGTGGATCTTTTCCATAAGGGAATGTTGCTCCCGCTCCTGTCATAACAACGCCAGCTTCTTTCGCCTTCGCAACAATCGCTTTCGCACATCCATCCAGCGCATCAAAGGAGATGAAATATCCTCCGCGTGGCGCGATCCATGATCCAATCTCAAGTCCGCCAAGTTCTCTTTCAAGAACTTCAAGAACAGTCTCAAACTTCGGACGCAGGATATCTGCATGTTTCTTCATATGTTCTACAATTCCGTGAATATCTCCGAAAAATCTTACATGACGCAGCTGATTTACCTTATCATGTCCGATCGTCTGCACACGCATTGTGCTTCTGATATCCTCCAGGTTCGCATCAGATGCTGCCATTGCTGCAATCCCTGATCCCGGGAAACTGATCTTGGATGTAGAAGAAAACTTGTAAACCATATCCGGGTTACCTGCCTTCTTACACTCCATCAGAATCTCAATCAGATAATCCTGTTTATCTTCATATAAATGATGTACGCAGTAAGCATTATCCCAGAAGATACGGAAATCTTCTGCTGCTGGCTTCAGGTTCGCAAAACGGAACACTGTCTCATCAGAATATGTGATTCCCTGTGGGTTAGAGTACTTCGGTACACACCAGATTCCTTTGATTGCCGGATCACTGCTTACAAGTTTCTCAACCATATCCATATCCGGTCCTGTTGATGTCATCGGTACATTGATCATCTCAATTCCGAAATGCTCTGTAATCGCGAAATGTCTGTCATATCCCGGAACCGGACATAAGAATTTTACCTTATCAAGCTTACACCATGGAGTACTTCCCATGATACCATGTGTCATTGCACGTGCTACCGTATCATACATCACATTCAGACTTGAGTTTCCGAAAATGATCACGTTATCTTTCGGAACTTCCATCATATCTGCAAGAAGCTGTTTTGCTTCATCAATTCCATCAAGTCCGCCATAGTTACGGCAGTCAACACCATCTTCACAAGTCAGATCAACACCACTTGTCAGTGTATCCATCATCCCCATTGACAGATTCAGCTGGTCTGCTGACGGTTTTCCTCTGGACATATCCAGTTTCAGACCTTTTGCCTTCACTTCTTCAAACTGCGCCTCCAGGCCACTCTTTAATTCCAATAACTCTTCTTTGCTCAAATCTTTATATGCAGTCATTGCAGGAATCCTCCACTTTCTTTATTTTTTCACTTTTGTTATTGTATATAATTTTTGACGTTTCGTCAATGGGTTCTTGCATTCTTTTTTATTTTTTTGTTTTTTTCAGCTTTATTTTCACATGTTTTGCATTTCAAAAATGTTTTTCATTCATTTTCCACTATATTCCGTGTTATCACTCTATCCCATCAGGTTTTATCTATGCATTATTGATTTTTTCTCCCCTCCTGTGATATCCTTAGAAAGTAGATTCCAGTCAGCATTCCACTTGACTGTGAATAAAAATCTTATAATTCTATGGAGGTACTAAAATGAATTTTACATTTGCACACAATAACCTGAATGTATATGATCTTGAAAAATCACTGGATTTTTACCAGAAAGCTCTGAATTTAAAAGTAGAACGTGAAAAACTTGCCGATGACGAAAGTTTTAAGCTTGTATATCTCACAGACGGTGTGACTCCGCATCTTTTAGAGCTCACCTGGCTGCGTGATATGGATCGACCATATGAACTGGGAGATAATGAGATCCATCTTGCATTTGCCGTCGATGATTTCGATGCTGCTTACAAAAAACATAAAGAGATGGGATGTATCTGCTTCGAAAATCCATCTATGGGAATTTATTTTATTGAAGATCCTGACGGATACTGGCTGGAAATTGTACCGGGCAAATAAGAAAAGTTTAAAAAAAGGAATCAGCATCACTGATTCCTTTTTTGGTTCTAATATCTTACATAATATGTAACACGTACAGAACTTACCTTAACCGGTACTCCTGTCTGCTGTGCTTCAATCATCTGTCCTCCGCCAATATAAATCGCTACATGCCCCGATGTCCAACAGATATCTCCCGGCTGAGGATTGCTTACAATTGTTCCTTTTGCAAGAATATCTCCACTTGTTCTTGGAATTGAAATTCCAGCCTGTCTGTAACAATACTGTACAAGTCCTGAACAGTCAAGTCCAACTCCAGGTGTAGTTCCGCCCCATACATATGGAACTCCGATCTGTGAATAAGCTGCATTTACAATAATGCTTCCCTTATCAGCACTATAACTTGGGCTTGATGAGGAAGAACTTGAGCTTGAACTGTTGGAAGAACTACTGCTTGAGCTTCCTGAACTTGAGCTGCTGGAGTTCGAACTACTGGAGTTTGAACTGCTGGAAGAACTATTGCTTGAGTTATTTCTATTAGATGAACTACTGCTTGAGTTATTCTTCTTAGCTGCTTCCTCAGCTGCTTTCTTCGCTGCTGCTTCTTCTGCTGCTTTCTTCGCTGCTTCTTCCGCTGCTTTCTTCGCCGCTTCTTCCGCTGCTTTCTTTACAGCTTCATCAATCTTAACATCGAGATTTGCGATTTCACTACTCTTCTCTGTGATTGTTGTATTCAGTTCATCCTTCTGCGCATCATACTCTGTCTGTGTCTCCTGCAGATCAGCCATCTTTGTCTCAAGCGTTGTCTTAAGATCTTCTACTTTCTGAACTGTCGCAACATACTCTTCGAGCTTATCTCTGTCATAAGAATGTACCTGCTGGGAATATTCTGCCTGCGTCAGTACACTGGAAATATCTCCGGATGTCAGTACCTTCTCTACTGTAGCAGTTCCTGTTCCTTCTTCATACATATACTTAATACGAAGCTTCATAGCTGCATACTGCTGTTCCTGTTCCTCCTGCGCTGTCTTCAGATCTTCCTCCGTCTGAGAGATTTCCTCACCTGTTTCGATCAGATCATTCTCAAGATCAGAGATCTTGGTCATAAGTGAATTCAGCTGTGTCTGAAGATCGCTTACCTGATTCTGTGTCTCCTGCTTCTTCTGCTTCAGATCACTGACTTCGTCGGCAAGTACCGGTGTAACAGTCATTGTACATGCAAGTGTTACTGCAAGAATCATGCTGCTTACTTTTTTTAACTTCATCTTTCCACCTATCCTTATTTTTATCTAGTCCCCCATGTGATGCATTATAATTTTCGTATCATACTCGTTGTAAATAGTTACATTATAATTCCACATACTCATATGTTATAATACAACATCTATTGTGTTTTTTCAACATATTTCTCGTAACAAGAGGGTATTATATTTACATTCTACGCTCAACATTATAGCGTATTTATGTAATATTTTCAATAGTTTTCCTTACTTTTTTCATTTTTTCGTAACATTTTTGTAACAAAAAAAAATCTGGAAAGTTCTCTTTATTCTTAGATAAACTTTCCAGATTCCTGTTTCACTGTATGATCTTTTATTTTCTACTGAATATATAAGTTTGTATATCCCATCAGGCTTTCATCTACTTCTCTTGCCACTTCACGACCTTCACGGATAGCCCATACAACAAGAGACTGTCCTCTGTGCATATCCCCGGCTGTGAATACATCCTTCACATTTGTAGAATATTTTCCTGCCTCTGTCTTTACATTTGTGCGTTCATTCACTTCTACACCAAATGCTTTTGTTACATAATCCTGACTTCCAAGGAATCCAGCTGCGATCAGAACAAGATCTGCATCTACGGTATACTCGCTTCCTTCTACCGGAACCATCATTTTCCGTCCGTTCTTCTCATCTGTCTTACTCTCAAGCTTAATAAGAACTGCCTTACAGAGATTCCCTTTCTTGTCTTTTACGAATTCTTTCACTGTCGTTGTGTAAACGCGAGGATCAGAACCAAACACAGCGATTGCTTCCTGCTGACCATAATCCGTCTTGCAGACTCTTGGCCACTCCGGCCATGGGTTCAGCGGTGTCCTCTCGTCCGGTGCTTTCGGCATCATCTCCAGCTGGAGAACGCTCTTTGCTCCATGACGGATAGATGTTCCGACACAGTCATTTCCTGTATCTCCGCCTCCGATTACAATTACATTTTTTCCTTTTGCAGAAATGTAGCTTCCTGTTTTAAGCTTCATGTCATTTGCCATAGTGCTTTCGTTGTTGATTTCAGGAAATCTACTGCAAAATAAATTCCCTGTGCATCTCTTCCCGGTGCTTTGATATCTCTTGGATTTGATGCTCCACATGCAAGGATCACGCGGTCATATTCTTTCAGGATATCTGCCGCCTTCACGTCTTTTCCGACATTACATCCAGTCTGGAAGATAATTCCCTCTTCTTCCATAATCGCAATCTTACGGTCGATAATCTGTTTCTCCAGCTTCATATTCGGAATTCCGTAGCGGAGCAATCCACCCGGTTTGTCCTCACGTTCAAAAACAGTTACCTGATGACCTCTTCTGTTCAGAAGATCTGCTGCCGCAAGTCCGGACGGACCGGAACCGATCACCGCGACTTTCTTTCCTGTACGCACTTTCGGTGGATTTGCCTTTGCATATCCCATCTCATATGCATTTTCAATAATTGCATATTCATTACTTTTTGATGCAACTGCTTCCTGATTCAGTCCACAGGTACATGCATTTTCACACAGTGCCGGACATACACGGGAAGTAAATTCCGGAAAATTGTTTGTCTTTTTCAGACGTAAATAAGCTTCCTTCCAATTTCCATTGTAGATCAAGTCATTCCACTCTGGCACAAGGTTGTGCAGTGGACATCCACTGGCCATTCCTGCAAGCGGCTTTCCAGACTGACAGAACGGAACTCCGCACGCCATACAGCGTGCGCCCTGAAGCTCCTGTTCTTCTTTGCTAAGAGGCGTATGGAACTCATTGAAATGTTTGATGCGTTCCAATGGGCTCTCTGCCGGTTTATCCTGTCTTTCATAATCCATAAATCCTGTCGGTTTTCCCATCTCTATGCCTCCTATCTTCCGTTCTTGATCATATTAAATGCTTCGATTTTTGCTTTTTCTCTACTAAGTCCTTTTTCTTCCATCTGGATGATCGTGGACATCATTCTCTCATAGTCTTCCGGAATGATCTTCTTGAATTTTGGCAGATATTCTTTGAAATTATCAAGAATCTTCTTACCTACCTCAGAGTTTGTATAAGCAACATGCTCCTGGATCATTCCTTTTAATTCCTGTACATCATACTTATCTGTGACACGTTCAATGTTGACCATTGCTTTATTTACTTTACGATACAGGCTGTTATCAAGATCGATCACATAGGCAATACCGCCGCTCATTCCGGCTGCAAAGTTCTTTCCAACCTGTCCAAGTACAACAACACATCCACCTGTCATATATTCACATCCGTGATCTCCGACACCTTCTACAACTGCACGTGCACCAGAGTTTCTTACCGCAAAACGTTCTCCGGCAACACCTCCTACAAATGCTTTACCACTTGTAGCTCCGTAAAGAGCAACATTTCCGATGATAATGTTCTCATCTGATTTAAATTTCACACCTTTCGGCTGACAAACAACCAGTTTTCCACCGGAAAGTCCTTTTCCAAAATAGTCATTACTGTCTCCTGTCAATTCCAGTGTCAGTCCTCTTGGGATAAATGCTCCAAAACTCTGACCGCCGGCACCTTTACACTGGATCACATAGCTGTCTTCTTCCAGTCCTTCCGGATATCTTCTTGTGATCTCAGATCCGAAAATTGTTCCGAAAGTACGGTCTGTATTTGTAACATCTACTTCAAGTCCTCTCTTTTCTCCTCTTTCAAGGGCTGGGAGAAGCTGTTTCAATAGTACTTTTTCATCCAACGTCTTGTTAAGTTCAAAATCATAGACTTTCTTTGGATTAAAGATAACACCTTTCTTCTCTTTCGCATATGGATTGTACAGAATCTGTGACAGATCCAGTGTTGCGGCACGCTCTGATGTCGGAACGTCTTTTACTTTCAGAAGATCTGTACGTCCTACCAGTTCATCCACTGTGCGGACACCAAGTTTTGCCATATATTCTCTTAATTCTTCTGCAATAAAACGCATAAAGTTAACAACATATTCCGGTTTTCCACTGAAACGTTTTCTAAGCTCCGGATTCTGAGTTGCAACACCAACCGGACAAGTATCCAGGTTGCAGACGCGCATCATAACACATCCCATTGTTACAAGCGGAGCTGTTGCAAATCCAAACTCTTCTGCTCCAAGGATTGCTGCAATCGCAACATCACGACCACTCATGAGCTTACCGTCTGTCTCAATACGGACACGCTCACGCAGACCATTCTGAATCAATGTCTGATGAGTTTCTGCAAGTCCAAGCTCCCACGGAAGTCCTGCATTCTGAATCGAGCTTCTCGGTGCAGCTCCTGTTCCTCCGTCATATCCTGAGATCAGGATAACTCCGGCTCCTGCCTTTGCAACACCGGCAGCGACTGTTCCTACACCTGCTTCTGATACCAGTTTCACAGAAATTCTTGCATTTTTATTTGCATTTTTACAGTCATAGATCAGCTGTGCAAGATCCTCGATTGAATAGATATCATGATGTGGCGGTGGTGAGATCAGGCTCACACCAGGTGTTGAATGACGCGTCTTCGCAATCCATGGATATACCTTTCCACCCGGAAGATGTCCTCCTTCTCCTGGTTTTGCTCCCTGTGCCATCTTGATCTGGATTTCCTGTGCACTGACCAGATATCTGGATGTAACTCCGAATCGGCCGGAAGCAACCTGCTTGATTGCAGAGCATCTGTTTGTGTCAAGACGTTCAATGTCCTCTCCACCTTCACCTGAGTTTGATTTACCATGAAGCATATTCATGGCGATCGCCATTGTCTCATGTGCTTCTTTTGAAATAGAACCATAGGACATCGCACCTGTCTTGAATCTTGTTACGATTGAATCTACGCTTTCTACTTCATCAAGCGGTACACTCTTCTTTGGAAAATTGAAATCAAGCTGACCTCTCAGATTGATCTTCTCGCCTTCCTCATCAACCATCTCTGTATACTGCTTGAACATTTCATAATTACCACGTCTTGTGGACTGCTGAAGCATATGGATTGTCTGTGGATTATAGAGATGTTCTTCTCCGCCACTTTTATATTTATGTTTTCCAACACTGTCCAGTGTCGTATCAACCTGCAGTCCAAGCGGATCAAATGCTTCTGTATGGAATGCTGTGTAATCTTCTGCAATTTCTTCAATACCGATACCACCAACACGACTGACTGTATCTGTAAAATAGCGGTTAATAAAATCTGTCTTGAGACCAATTGCCTCGAAGATCTTTGCTCCCTGATAGGACTGGATCGTTGAAATTCCCATCTTGGATGCAATCTTAATAATTCCATGAATTACTGCTGAGTTATAATCATCTACTGCTGCATAATAATCTTTGTGAAGCAGATTAGACTCAATCAGCTGACGGATTGACTCATGCGCAAGATATGGATTAATCGCACATGCTCCATATCCAAGCAGTGTTGCAAAATGATGAACCTCTCTAGGCTCTCCACTTTCCAGAATCATCGCGACTGAGGTTCTCTTCTTTGTACGTACCAGATGCTGCTGCAGTCCGGATACTGCCAGAAGTGACGGGATTGCAACGTGATATTCGTCTACCTCACGGTCTGTCAGAATCAAAATATTAGCACCCTCACGGATCACACGGTCAACTTCAATAAACAGATACTCGATTGCCTTCTCAAGACTTGTGTTTTTATAATAAGTGATCGGAATCTCTGCAACTTTGAATCCATCCACTTTCATATTTTTAATTTTCAGAAGATCTGTATTTGTCAGGATCGGGTTATTGACTCTGAGCATCTTACAGTTCTCTTCCTTCTGCTCCAGAAGGTTACCGTCTGTTCCGACATAAATTGTTGTAGATGTTACAACTTCCTCACGGATTGCATCGATCGGTGGGTTTGTTACCTGTGCAAACAACTGTTTAAAATATCCGAACAGTGGCTGACGTTTCTGCGAAAGGACTGAAATCGGTGCATCCATTCCCATCGCTGCGGTTCCTTCGGCACCGTTCTTTGCCATTGTCAGAATAGAAGTTTTCACATCTTCATAAGAATAACCAAATGCTTTCTGAAGCTGTGTACACTCTTCGGCAGTATACTTTGGCACATCCTTATTCGGGATTTTCAAATCCTTCAGCTGAATCAGATTACTGTCCAGCCATTCTCCGTATGGGAACTGATTTGCATATTTTTCTTTTAATTCCTCATCATCGATCACGCGTCCTGCAACAGTATCAACAAGAAGCATTTTGCCTGGATGAAGTCTTTCTTTCATCACGATCTTGGATGGATCAATATCCAGAACTCCAACCTCTGAAGAAAGAATCAGATTGTCATCATCTGTAATGTAATATCTGGAAGGGCGAAGTCCGTTACGGTCAAGTACTGCTCCCATAACATCTCCATCTGAGAACAAGATTGACGCCGGTCCATCCCATGGCTCCATCATTGTTGCATAATACTGATAGAAATCTTTCTTGTTCTGGGACATCTCTTTATTGTTGATCCAAGGTTCCGGAATACAGATCATAACTGCAAGCGGAAGATCCATTCCACTCATCACCATGAATTCTAATGCGTTGTCAAGCATTGCGGAGTCAGAACCTGAAGTATTGATTGCTGGAAGTACTTTGTGAAGTTCGCCTTTCAGACATCCTGCCTCCATCGTTTCCTCACGGGCACGCATCTTATCTGCATTACCACGGATCGTATTGATCTCTCCGTTGTGGACCATAAAGCGGTTCGGATGCGCTCTCTGCCAGCTCGGTGCAGTATTCGTACTGAATCTGGAATGTACCATTGCAATTGCAGAAATAAATTCTTCATCCTGCAGATCTTCAAAGAAAAGTCTCAGCTGTCCTACAAGGAACATTCCTTTGTAAACGATTGTTCTGCTGGAAAGTGAAACAACATAAGTATCATCACTGCTCTGTTCGAAGATTCTTCTGACTACATACAGTCGACGGTCAAAGTCGATTCCTTTCTCGTATTTTGCAGGGCGTTCAATAAATGCCTGCATAATACATGGCATGCAATCTACTGCTGTCTTTCCAAGAATGTCCGGATGAATCGGAACTTCTCTCCAGCCCAAGAACTTCAATCCTTCTTTTTTTACAATAACCTCGAAAATCTTTTTCGCCTGATTGCGTTTTAATTCATCCTGCGGAAGAAAGAACATACCCACACCGTAATCTCTTTCATCTTTCAGCTTGATTCCAAGTGGCTGACAGACTTTCTTGAAAAATCCATGAGGAATCTGTGTCAGAATACCCACGCCATCTCCTGTCTTTCCTTCTGCATCTTTTCCGGCTCTGTGCTCAAGTTGTTCTACAATACTCAAGCTCCTGCCACTGTACTATGTGTCTTTTTGCCTTTGATATTGACAATTGCACCAATACCACAGTTATCATGTTCAAAACTTTCGCGGTAAAGACCACGATTCTGACTTTCCATTTCTTTCCTCATAGTCGCTATCCTTTCTTCCTGTAATCTAAAGTTTACTTTAAAATCTTCTTTGTCCGGCGCATTCAATCATTTCTTTCTCACGCCGTGTAAAACTTTTTCTAGAATATACACCCTTTTACCTAGGCTGTAAATATGGAAATTCTTGTAAATTGTCTGATTATTTGATTTTTTATTATTTTTCTTTCAATAGTCAGATTATTTTGATTTTCTTATAAAAATAATATTAATTATTAAGATTTCTGTTTTTCTTTGATTTTATTTAATAAAGTACTGGATTAAAAAGAAAAGGCGCGACAAGGTTTCGCACCTCATCGCGCACAATTTAAGATTGTATTTTTATTAGTACAATTTATTTCATTCGTATTTTTCACTATTCTTCTGTTTTCTGAGTACTCACCGGATCCCCGCTTCTCTGAATCCACACAAAACAAGCTGCACAGATGAATGTGCTGATGATCACTGCCACTGCCATTTTAAACGGTTCTCTGGCAAGCCAGTTAAATACTCCGATATCTGTAAAGATCAAAGATCCCAGATTCAAAACAACATGAAGCATAATCGGAGCTTTCATTGAACCAAATTTCTCATAAACATAGCACAGAAGAATTCCTAAGAGGAAAGTGTAGATCATCTGTACCGTGTTGGTATGTGTGACTGAGAAAAACAGTGCTGTCCAGATTGCCGCATAATAAAATCCTCTGGTCTCCCGGTACCTCTGATAGAGCACTCCGCGGAACATAAATTCCTCTGCAATCGGAATTACAAATCCAAATACAATAATCTGGACCACAAAATCTGCTGAATACATATTCTGTGCGGTCTGGATATACTCCGGATCAACCAAAACGGCCTGTGCATAGCGGACAGACATGTAGCACCAATACTTCCGATCACTCCCATCACAAAAAGTGACCAGTAATTCTTCAGTGGCTTTTGAACCCCCATCCGCTGTATCCCTGCAATCTGCTCTTTCTTTCGATCGATAACAAACAATGTAACTGTCAGAAACAACGTTGCTGCTGTAGCAATCCCTGCAATCGCAATCTGACCTCCTATGATTTTATCAAACGCAGGACTTAACACTTCATAGTACTTATTCATCATTTCCTGATAATTAAGAACTTCTCCACTTTGTGTCATCCTGGAAGATGCTTCCCCCATAAAAGGAAGAATGATTATAAACTCAATCACAAATTCCATCACCAGCTGGATTCCCCAGAATCCAAGTAAAGGACCGGCAGCTCTCCAGAAGGAGCGTCTCGGATCATTTTTCATAAGACAATTCCTCCGCTATCTTCTGAATCCACTCTCTGATCTTTCCGGCTTCACCTTTTACAGTTCCCTGAACCATCTCCGGCTTTCCGCCTCCCGTCCTTCGAATGTAGCATTTAACCTTTTGGAAAATGCACGAAGATCCTGGGTTCTGCTTCCGATCACATAACGGTATCCCGCTGCATCATTTCCATAAAACACAGCACAAAGAATTCTTTCTTTTTCAAGCACTTCATTCACATACTGACGCATGGCATCCGCACTGATATCCTCTGAAAACATACAGACCGTTTTTTCTTCTTCCGAAACAGACTGCGCCCATACGTGTACAAGCTGGCGTTCTTTCTCCACCAGTGTCCGTTTCAAAGAATCCAGCTCTTCTTTCAAGTGTCCCACTGCCTCTGCTGTCTCATATTCTTTCGCACAGAGCAACGCTGAAATTTTCCTGTTCTGTTCCTGCTTCTTCTCATAATCTGTAAGTGCACGGCTTCCACAGAGCATTGTCACACGAACGCCGCCTTTGTATCGCTGCATATTAACAAGCTTGATCATACCGATCTCTCCTGTGCGTTCAACATGCGGCGCACAGCACGCACAGATATCATATCCCGGAACCGATACGATACGAACCTGTCCCTCAATCTCAATCTTACTGCGGTAATCCAGTTCTTCCAGCTCTTCTTTGGATGGATAGGACACTTCTATTGTCAGATTCTTCCACACTGCACGATTTGCTTCAAGTTCAATCTCCTGCAGTGCTTCTTTTGATATCTCTCCATCAAAATCCATCGTACAATCTTCTGTTCCAAGATGAAATCCGACATTGTTGAAACCGTATCTTGCATGCACGATTCCGGAAACAATATGCTCTCCGGTGTGCTGCTGCATCTTCATAAATCTGGTCTCCCAGTCGATCTCGCCTTCAACAATCTCTCCTGCTTCAAACGGCTGATCTGTAATATGCAGAATTCTTCCATTCTTTTCCCGAACATCAGATACCTTCGCATCCTTCAGTTTTCCTGTATCTGCATACTGTCCGCCGCCTTCCGGAAAGAATGCTGTACGGTCAAGTTCTACCGCATAGCATCCTTCCTTTTTCTCATACGGCTCACATTCCAGAACCATTGCAGTAAATTTTGAAAGATGGCTGTCATTGTAAAACAGTTTTTCTGTTCTTGTACCATCCATCAATCCATTTTCTGTCATAATTCGTATTACATCCTTTCCGGAGCTGTAAATCCAAGAAGATCAATACAAGTCTCAAGTACTTTTTTCGCAAGTGTAAGAAGTGCAAGATAACCTTTCTTCTTCTCTTCGTCTTCTTCTGCAAGAATCTTTGTCTCATGATAGAACTTATTAAAGTCATTCGCAAGATCATAGATATATGCACACAACTTATGAGGAGCTGTCTCTTTATATACATTATCGATCACTTCATTGAATTTCACTACCTGAAGCATCAGAGACTTCTCTGCATCATTCTCAGCCGGTCTGATCGTTCCGTCAAGAACTCCGCCATTCTCAGCATATTTCTTGAGAATAGACTTAATTCTAACGATTGTATAAAGAATATACGGTCCTGTATTTCCCTCAAAGGAAGTAAATCTGTCAACATCAAAGATATAATCCTTAGAAGCCTGGTTAGAAAGATCTCCGTACTTGATCGCTGCAAGTCCAACTTCTTCTGCTGTACGTCTTGCATCTTCTTCCTCTACTGTACGGTTGTCCATGATCTTCTTATACATCTCATCATCAATCTCACGGATCAGATTCTCAAGACGCATAACACCGCCTTCTCTTGTCTTAAACGGCTTACCATCTTTTCCGTTCATTGTACCAAATCCAAGGAATGTAAGTTCTGTCTCCGGTTTTACAATTCCTGTCTTCTTCGCACAACGGAATACCTGCACAAAATGCAGTTCCTGACGCTTATCAACAACATAGATCACCTGATCCGGATCATACAGTTTCTCACGTTCTACCAGTGTAGCAAGATCTGTTGTATCATACAGCGCAGCTCCGTCAGATTTCAGAATCATACACGGAGGAATCTCTTTCTTATCTGTCTCTTCTGCAACGTCTACTACAAGTGCACCCTCATCATAATGTGCGAATCCTTTCTCCTTGAGCATCTCAACCATATCCGGAATATATGCCTGGGCATCTGCTTCACCTTTCCAGAGATCAAAATCTACACTCAGCCGCTCGTAGTTCTTCTTCAAGTCAGTTACAGACACATTCATGATATGTTTCCAGATTGCACGATATCCTTTATATCCATTCTGTAACAGATAAGTTGCATGAAGTGCTTCTTCTCTATATCGTCGTGCTCTTTTGCATAAGCACTTGCTGTAGGATAAATCTCTTCCAGTTCACTGATCGTAAATGGTGCTTCTTCCGGATATTCTCCTTCAAAACTCTCATCAAAATACGGGAGTTCCGGTTTACGTTTTTTCAGCTCTGTGATGATCAGGCCCATCTGATATCCCCAGTCTCCCAGATGGATATCTCCTGTTACATCATTTCCTTTAAAACGGATAATACGTTTAATGCTCTCTCCGATAATCGCAGAACGAAGATGTCCGACATGCAACGGTTTTGCCACGTTCGGTCCGCCGTAATCAATAATAACTTTTTTCGGATTCTTTTCTTTTTCAACACCAAGATTCTCATCTGCTGCCATCTCATTCAAATACTCTGCAACAACTTCCGGTGCCAGCTTCAGGTTGATAAATCCCGGATTCACCGCTTCTGCTGATGCAAAATACTTGCTATCTGCAAGTTCTTCCACAACTGCATTCGCAATCATGATTGGAGCCTTCTTATATTTCTTCGCACCTGCCATTGCACCATTACACTGATATTCACAGAGATCCGGGCGGTTGGAAAGCGTAACTCTTGCAAGCTCTTCATCATATCCTGCTGCTTTGAACGCTTCTTTCATTTCTATTGTGATCATTTCCAGTAATGTCTTCAAAGTTTCACACTCCTCTTTACTTTTCGTTTGTCTTTTCTGCCTGACGGCAATTTTATTAAAACAAGTCTGCCTCCCAACTTTTTTGGAGACAAACAGCCACTATTTATTCTATCATGTATCCAACAGAACAGCAAGCGTTACTGTGAACAGTAACGGCAACGATTCAAATTGATCCGGACTGCCCCCGAAACCAATTGACATAAAAATAACCAATACTTATAATGTAACCACAGCTTTACACATACAGTTTCTACATCCTGTATGATATAACATCAGACAGAAAGGATATCCAACAATGTTAAAATTAGGTTCACACGTTGGCATGAGTGGAAAAGAAATGCTTCTTGGTTCTGCGAAAGAAGCCGTTTCTTACGGTGCCAATACATTTATGTTTTATACCGGAGCCCCACAGAATACCCGTCGAAAAGAAATCAGTGAATTGAATATCGAACCAGCATGGGAATATATGAAAGAACACGGAATTGATGAAATTGTCGTTCATGCACCTTATATCATCAACCTCGGTAATTCAGTAAAACCAGAGACGTTCTCTCTTGCCGTAGAATTTCTGACAAAAGAAATCGACCGCACGATTGCCTGCAGAAGCCACACTCTGATCCTTCATCCGGGTGCTCATGTAGGTGCCGGTGTCGAAATCGGAACTGCACAGATCATCAAAGGACTCAATGAAGTTCTCACTGCTGAGACTGACTGCTATATTGCCCTTGAAACAATGGCCGGAAAGGGATCAGAAATCGGACGGAATTTTGAAGAACTTGCCCGGATTTATGATGGAGTTGTACAGAATGATAAATTGAGAATCTGCTTTGACACTTGTCATACAAGCGACAGCGGATATGATATCATCCATCATTTTGATGATGTTATGGAGTCTTTTGACCGTCTGCTTGGAAAAGATCAGATTGCAGTCTTCCACATCAATGACAGTAAAAATATTCCAGGAGCCGCGAAAGACCGGCATGAAAATATCGGCTTTGGAGAAATCGGTTTTGATGCAATTTCTACAATTGTCCATCACCCGGATTTCGAATCTGTACCGAAAATCCTTGAGACTCCTTATATTCCTTCTGTAACAAAAGCAAAGAAATCTTATGCCCCTTATAAGTATGAGATTGAAATGCTAAGAAACAACCGGTTTGATCCTGAAATGAAAGATCACATCCTTGCAGATTGTGAATAAAAAACTATATGAAAAAATCCTGTTATTATCAGCCATCTGAATGCGCTGAAATAACAGGACTTTTTTATCCTATAGCGTCTGAGCGGAGTCGAACCGCCGCACATGCCTCCGGAGGGCATCGCTCTATCCACTGAGCTACAGACGCATCTCGGTTGTTAGTGGGAAAAATTAATTTCGTACAGCTAACAACCTTTTTATCCTAGCACAATTCTGTATAAATGTAAAGTGGCAAATAAGTTACTGTTCACTCCCGTGTCAATCACTCCGCTGATTGCACGAGGATGCGTGTTTTGATTTGAATGCATCTCGCCCCATCGCCAAAGGCGATTTAAAATGGCGAGATGCGTTGCTGGTCGCACATCGTGTGAACAGTAACGCAAATAAACCTCTAACTTTCTGCGGTTAATCTTTTTTCACTGCAAGCAGAAGAATTAATATCCCTGCCCCAAGACAAAGCATTGCCCATGCACCTACCTGTTGTGAATCTCCGGTCTTTGCAGCCTCTTCCCTTATCGTTTGTTTTGGACATACCCTGACATTCCAGTTCATTGCCCCTTTGTCCTCTTCCCATTTTGGCAGCTGGACAAGAACCGGCTGAACCTCGTATTCTGATTCATCTTCGACATAGATCAGATAAACTCCTGCCCTCAGATTCGTAAGGGTTGCTTTTCCATCACAATCCGTCCTGCACAATCCATCACTATAATGATATTTACTCAAAGTCCGCGCCAGCTCTTCCTGTTCTCTGGCATACCTTACCTCATTGAGATCCACGCCTTTATCTTCATATCTTTTCTCCATCTCGTAAGCACCATCAACAAGAGATGCCACTTTGGAATACTGGAATGTAACACCTTCTCTCTTAATTTGTTCTCCGGTATCTTCAATACAGATTTCTATAGTTCCTGTTTCTGTTTCTGCAAACGCCGGGTTCTTTACTGCTACCACCAGAAAACATATCAAAAGAAGAAGAATTCCGCATTTGATTTTCTCATTTTGCCGTCTTTTGTATCTTTCTTTTTTGTCTCCTGCTTTTCTTTCTTTTACGTTTCTTTCTCCTGTAGTGCTTACATTTCCTTTTCTGGTTTCTGTTTCTTTTTCTCTTTCCCTCACAATTTCTTTTTTCTCGCTTTCTTTTATTCTTTCAATCACAACATATACCAAAAAGAGAATTGGAATCATTGTGAAGATCATTTCTCTGACAGACGGACGTTTCTTTTTGATTTTCTCTTCTTTTTTCTCTTCATACACAACCCGCTTTCCAGTAATCACTAACCGATGGGTATTAATTCCATATGGGGTACATGTGACAAGCGAAACCAGATCTTCTCCCGGTCTGATTTCCAAACTTTCTACCTCTTCTGGTAAGATTACATTTATTTCTTCTACTTTATATGCGAGTTTTTCTCCCAGTACTTCCAGAAAGAACTCATCGCCTTCCTTTAATTCATCCAAACGAGTGAAAAGTCTCGCACTTGCAAGCCCACGATGTCCCGTCATCACACAATGCGTATTTTCTCCTCCTATCGGAAGACTACTGTCCATCAAATGCCCTACACCTTCCTTAAGTACTGCCTCGCTGGTTCCATGATAAACCGGAAGCCTGAGATCTATTGACGGAATTTCCAGTACACACATCATTCCTGTCTGTATTTTTTCGGCATTTAACAGACCTTCATACTCTTTCATCTGGTCAGGCTCGCTTTGTTCCCTGACTCCTTTCGATTCTACCCAAAGCTTTTTATTATATTCATCAGCCTGATTCCTTAATTGTTCAATTTCATCTCTTGTTGTCTGTTCCACAACCTGTTCATATGTTGCCAACACATTTTGTGTTTTCTTCTGACTATACCAGCCAGTCAAAAGAGGTATACTACACAAAAGAACTCCTATCCATAGTAAAAGATCTGACTGTAATCTATTGTTTTTCCTTTGCATTTTTTCTGTTTCTTCTCATTGCTCCTGCAAGAACAAGAACACTTCCGGTTGTAATACAGATAACAGCTGCTGAAGAACCTGTTACCGGCAGTTTTTTTCCAACTGTATTAATTACTGTTAGATTAGCAGATCCTTCGCCTTCATTTGTTGTCAGACTGATTTCTGATTCTTTCCAGTTTCCGTTAATAAATTCTTTGATCTGCGCAGATGTCTCCAGTTTTTTCAATCCTTTGTCTGTTTTTCCATCTCCTTTTACATATGCGTTTCTATCATTTGGAAAACTTGCTTTTATATTTAACACAATCGGCTCTGTCAGCAGACGGTATCCTGCCGGTGCCTCTGTTTCTTTCAGATAATAGGTGCCACTATCTAATCCATAGATCACAAATGTTCCATCCTGACCGGATTTCATCTCCACCGCATTTTCCGGCTGCTTTCCACCTGTATGGTCGTTTCCTCCAAGACTGTCCCGGTTAATTACAATGTACCCACCTTCTCCCTGTTTTACATATACTTCATTTTTTAATCCAGCGTCAGAATAAAGTCTGAATCTGGCATTTTCCAGACTTTGTCCATGGTTATTTGATTTCAATGCATTGATTTTATAAGTGAAACAAACAACTGTATCCCACGGTGTATATCCTGTACTTCCTCTCACCGCTGAATCCGGATCATTTGAAAATTCCAGCCGAACATCATTTTCAAATCCCGGACGTCCTGTATTTTTCGCTGCCTTTTCATTCAATGTTGCCTGATAGGTAAGCACTATTTTCTGTCCATATTTATTTTCTCCTGCTTCATTTTTACGATTAAACTCTCTGTCTATGATTTTTTTCATATCAGAAACAACAACCTGAAACGTATCTCCTCCTCCCGGAGCTTCCTTTACTTCAAATTCGTCTTCTTTCAATTCATAATAATTTCCTGCATTTGAATTTTCATAAATCCGGATGGCTACAGAATCCTTTTTGAAAGTAAGTGCTTCACTCATCACATCATGCCATGCGTAATAATAATTGTTATATCCGTTAACATCAGGCATATTTGACTCATACCGATATGGCACAGTCTGCCCGATCTCAAAATCAGCCAAATCATTCCATCCCTGATTTCCAACTTTATCCTGCTCATCATCTTCCCGGATCTTTTTTGTCACAACCGGATAGTCTGATTTTATGTTGAGGTTCATTTCCGGATTAGCTGTACTTACCATACACAAAGAGGCGACTGAATTCGTTCCTTTTACTGCTGTCACTTCATCAATAATATAATATCCGTATGGTAATCCCTTAATTTCAAATGAATTGTCCGCTTTTGTACTTGTCACTTCAACAGATTGACCTGTTTTTCCATTTCTCTGTAGATGGGTTCTTAATTCTTCTACAAAAACACGATATTCACTGTATGCTCCTTCCTTTTCCTGAGCGGTCTGCGCCCCTTCTGTCTGATGCGTATTCAGAGACTGAATATAATCAATCACATCATACTCTGTTACATTTCTCTCATCCTTATGAATCCGCTGTCCCACGATATAACAGACAAATTTCTTGTATTCCGGATTAAACGTGTAATTAATGGATTCCATTCCTTTCGCATTTTCTGCCTGAAATAACTGATATACCAGAAATCTTTTTCCTTTCAGACTCTGTCCGTCATTTCCTTTGATCGTAATACTTGCAGGACCATTATTAAGATTCAAATTCCATTTGTAGTTGCTGCTCTTCCCTGTACTTCATTTTCCGCTGCATATACAGATTTGATTCCGGTCGCACCTATTGTTCCCGAAGTACAGAGTACCGCAGCCAAAGTCATCATATAACAGATTTTCATCATTCTTTTTTTCATTTTGTCATCTCCTCATTTCTCACCGTTTTACTACTATCTTTTTTGCTCTTTTTTTCTGTAAATCATTGCCATGATCCCTACTGCTAAAATTCCCGTAAGTAACACAGGTTTTCCTGCCGATCCTGTATCTGGGAGCTTCTTTCCTGTCTGATTTATAATTTTCATTTTCACATTCCACTCCTTAATTGAACCTTCAATACTTATCTTGCTGTCTGCAGTATCTTTGCTTCTGTATTCTTTTCCATTTACAACCAACAGACACTTTCCCTCTTCCGGATTACTTTCCAGACAGATTTCATATTCAATATCTGCATCGTCTGATGTTTTCGGAATCCTGTAACCTGTCGGTGCTTTTGTTTCTTTCATATAGTACTTTTTCTTCACTTCCAGATTTTCGAACATTGCAATTCCATTCCCATCCGTCAACACCCGGTCAATCTCTTTCTGACATGCCTGGTCTTCATATAAAGTAAACTCAGCTCCTGCAAGTGCAACACCTTTTTCATTTTCCTTTTTCAGCTCAATCTTGTAACAGGCTGGCTTATCTTCTATCGTCACTACCGCAATTCCATCCTCTGTATATTCGATAATAACCTCTCCTTCTTCTGTATTTACCTCAGATAAAAATTCTGTTTTCCCGCTCTCATCAACCTGGAAAATCAGTTCATTATTATTTGTCCGGTACCCGTCCGGTGCTTTTACTTCCTTTAATTTGTGAATTCCCTGCGATAATGGCATTACTTTCAGAGTCCCTTTTTCATCTGTTGTCAGAATTTTTTCACTTCCATCCGGTCTGATATGCTTAAATTGCGCTCCCGAAAGAGGATGTCCTGTCTCTGTTGCTTTTTTCACCAAATGAATCTGGAAAACCCTGTCCGGTATCGTAGGATTCTGATATACATTTATTTTTTCTCCCGTATCTTCTGATTTTATCTGAAAAACAAAGACTTCCTCATTCAGGAAATACCCTTTTGGCGGTTTTATCTCCTGAATTGTTACGGTTCCCAGCGGAAGCGCCTCTGTTCCGTCTGTCATTTTATACAATGCATCGCCTTTCACCTTATACTTCTCCTGATAACGGCAAACTGCTTTTGCATCTGTTTGAAAGACCCAGCTTCTGACTGGCTCTTTCCCTTCCTTTTCCGGATTTTTTCCCGGATCCAGAAGTTCTGCATAGAATTTCACCAAAACTGTGCTCCTTGATACGCTGCTGTCCCTGACGGATCGACATACTCCTGTTCCATGCCTGTTTTCTTTAGCAAAAGCTCCACAGGATTCATCTGCGGCGGGTCTGAAAATGTCACTGTCGCTTCCTGCCCGGATTTTACTGTAACTGTTTTTACTTCATCTACAAGCGCATATCCTTTGGGAGCTTTTAGTTCCTTTACGTAATAAGTTCCTTCATTCAACACAACTGTTGATGAATTTCCTGCTGAATCTGTTCTGAACGTTCCTGCTCTTGATTCACTAGAAAGAGTGGGACTACTATAGATACCGTACTCTGCTCCCTCCAAAGAATAGCAACTGTTCTTTTCTGTCACAGAAGTATTCGCCGACACCTTCTTTAATCTCCCTATTCCGGTTGGCTGGTATGTTCCGCCCCATTTACTGAGCGGCTGTCCATTTCCTTCATAAATAACCCCATATGCATCCGGGAAATATTTATAATTCTCTTTCGCCCATGCAATCCCTTTGTGATAATACTCAGATTTGTGTGTTGAAATCCAATGACCATTCCCACAGGCCACACTATTTCCTGTTTCTATCCGGATCATATCTCCATACCAGTGATGTACTTCATTCATAATCCACCATACTGCGCATTGTTTTAAGAGATAATCGTAATTTGAACTCACCCCATTGCATTTATTCTCATCGTAGTAATAGAACATTGCCGCGATCATCTGAATGGTCTGTTTGTTATAACGTTTTGAAGCATCTATTGCTGTTTTGTTGCCCTCCTGAAACTTTAATGTTGGATTGGTACAATACAGACTTTCTCCTGATTGCGTACCAAGTCTTCCTTCATTCCAGTGCTGCAGCACAGGCCAGTTTGGGTCATTATAGTCAACTACATCAATCGCACCGATTCCCCTTTCGATTTTCTTTGTATAAACGGTATCTCCTTCCCTTGCCGCTGCATATACACCTATGCTTTGTATCTTCTTTTCATCTGTCTGATCAAAAGTTTCTTCCTTGTCTTCCTCCTGTTTATCCTCCGTTTCGTCGCAAAATCCCACACCGATATCTTTCAGGATTTTTTTTACTTCTTCTGCCCAGCGCAGTTCTTCTTCAATAGCAACCTCCGTTTTTTCTCCGGCCTCTTCAGGCTGTTTTTCAAGTTCTTCGGCCTTGACAATGCCTCCATATGTCATTGCATAGAGAATACAGATCAAAAAGACTGACATGCAGAGGATTGTTATAATCTCTCCGCGTCCTTTCATTCATTTTCCTCCCTGTCGATACACATTTCTTTCCCCAACTGGAGTTTTCCTTCCTGTGCATAATAGAAATAAGCATGATTGCTTAAGATTTCTTCCTCAGGCACCTGCGTTTCATTGATTTCCCGCACCATTCTTTCTAATTCTGACTGACGGATCTGAGAGGATTCCGGTACAATGATCACTTCATGGACACTGCTTGGAAGAACATAGAAATTTTCCTTTAAGACTCCTGCAAGCATGTCCAGATATAAGGGTATGCAATACAGGCCGCCCCATAATTTTTCAGTTTATTAGACAAAACATACATTTTATCTTTTTCCGGAAGTTCCAGTTCTTCATGAATATGCCAGGTTCTTCTTAACAGATTCTCCCGATCATGTTCCCCCGGAGTTGATCTGCTGAGCAGTTCATACACTGCAAAATTCATTCCGAAGCATTCTGCCGGAAGCAGACGTTTTGTATTTTCTTTCGCCGCATCCCAGAGCTGTTCTTTTGTTACTTTCCATTGTCTCATATGCAGATCTTTGATCAGCATCACTGCCGTTCCATCATTGTCCGCTTCTACAAGTACTGCAAACACAAGTGACAGATCCAAAAACTTTTTATGTGGAACATCCAGAAGTAATTCCTTGTTTTTCTCTGTGTTGATCAGTCGAAAGATGATTCTGTCTTTTACCCCTTCGAAAGAAAGCATCCTCTCGTAATCCCATGATTTTCCTGTCGGATTTCTTCATATAGTTCCACCAGATCTTCAATGATCCAATCCATCTGTTTCCCTTTTTCATATAGTTCAAAAAATTCTTCCAGATAGATTGTCGGCGATATATTAACCCCCGGCGTCTCCAGGATTAGTCCTGTACGCTCTGTTGCATTATTTTTTTTCGTCGTATAGACGTTTACCCTGACACCTCCATTTAACTCCTGAGTCAGTTTTTCCTTTACCGCATTTACAAATTCTGTATAATTCACTCTTCTCCTTCCTGATTGCGGTTCATAAAATTAAAATGAGAAACCAGTACGAAATGTACTATTTCAATTGAGTTAGAATTTCCCGGAGAGTTCAGAAGCTCTCCAAATAGAATTTCTTAAAATTTAGAACAAATATTATGTGTTCTTTATTATAGACAGGCCTCCCTTAAAAAGCAAGCCAGAATTTTGCATAAATCCAAATTGATTTTTTTAGTGAAAACAGAGAATTTCATCTGATTTTGTCAAAGAAAAAAGGAACCTGCATGATACAGATTCCTTTTTAAAATACAGCTTAAACTGTACTAAATTCGTAATTAAACTCTTGACAGATACTCGCCTGTACGTGTATCGATCTTAAGAACATCACCTGTCTCAACAAACAGCGGTACCATAACAGTAGCTCCTGTCTCAACGATTGCAGGCTTTGTAGCTCCCTGAGCTGTGTCACCCTTGAATCCCGGTTCTGTCTCTGTGATTGCCAGTTCTACGAACAGCGGCGGCTCAACTGAGAATACGTTGCCCTTATGGGAACAGATCTTAACGTTCTCATTCTCTTTTACAAATTTCAGAGCGTCTCCAACAACATCAGCGTTGAGAGCGATCTGATCATATGTCTCTACATCCATGAAGTTATACAGATCTCCATCCTGATACAGATACTGCATTTCCTTTCTCTCGATGTGTGCATTCTCGAACTTCTCTGTCGGACGGAATGTCTTCTCTACTACACCACCACTGATGATGTTTTTCAGTTTTGTTCTTACGAACGCTGCACCTTTACCAGGTTTAACGTGCTGGAATTCCAGAATTTGGAAAATATTTCCCTCAATCTCAATTGTTAAACCATTCTTAAAATCTCCTGCTGAAACCATGTATAATCCTCCTTAATTGCATTTCGTTCAGACAATGTAACTGTTCGTTACAGACTTTTTGCTTCTACCATTCTATACTAATTTGCGACTTTTTTCAATCTTTTTTTGCTCTTCTTATAGAATGAAGCACAATCTTCTCCAAATACCGCTTTAAAACGATCTGAATCTCTTCTTTTGGATTGATCGGATGCACTAAAATGTTGTGTATTCCGACCCTCTTTGCGCCCCATACGTCTGTAAAAAGCTGATCACCGACAAACAGCGTGTTCGTCTGATCTGTTCCCATGATCTCCATCGCATGGAGATAATTCTTTCTTGCAGGCTTCAGCGCATTATAAATATAATGTGTCTGGATCTCCTGATTAAACATCTCTACGCGTTTTTTTCTGATTGTTGGACAACAGACAGCTTTCAAAGCCAATCTCTCTCAGTCTTTGAAACAGTCTCTTTGCACGTTCATCTGCCGGTGCACCGTGAGGAACTAATGTATTATCAATATCAAAGATTACCCCCCGGTATCCTTGCTCATATAGTTTTTCAAAAGGGATCTTATAAGTAGACCCCAAATATTCATCTGGAAAAAATTTTTCAAACATTATTTCATCTAACTCCGTAAGCTTTGAAATCAATTCTTCTATGATCCCAAGAATTGATTTCATTATAACAATTCAGTGAAATGATGTCTACTGTTTTTCCAACGCATCCTGCACATTTCTCCTGAATTCTACCATGCGTCCTCATCCTCTACAAAATATTTCGGACAGATTTTTCCGGTTACATCATAGTGACGGATCACCTGATCTGCTGTCAGATCATATTTTGCACAAAGCCATGCTGTAAGTTGTACAAGTGAGCGGTATGTTGCATCAGTAAACTTTCCATTCTCATCCGGATGACAACATTCAATCGAAATCGTATCCACATTGCGGTCATTTGAAGCATATGCCATCTCCCAGGTCGGAATACACTGAATAATCTCTCCTTCCAATCCTATCACAAAATTACTGCTTGCCGAAGTCTCATGGCTATCTTTGAGACCATTAAAATAATCTCTGTTATCCTGCGCTGTACTCCCCGGATTCGCTGTGTAATGGACAACAATCCCATTCACATGGTCAATTGTTGTCCCTGGTCTGGAATACGGATTTACATCTAACAACTGTATATCCATCTCCGGCTGCGTAGCATCCACATCAGCATATTGATTTTTCTTTTGTATACAGGATTTAAAAAGAAGAAAAAGCAGTAAAATCATTAATGGGATCATTATGATCCGCAACATTTTTCTGCCTCGCTTTTTCTTCCTTCGTGTATTCTTCGGCAATGTTTTCCGCCCTGCCAGCTGCTTTCGTCTTGACGTACTCATTCGGTATTTCTCCTGATTTTTAATTCTCTCATTTCCATCGTTTAAAACAAACATCTTCTTATTTCAGCTATTATACCATATGTTTCTTAACCATTTATGAATTTTGTCTTAACTGTTTTATATTCGTATAAAAGGGAAATTCCCGGTAGATCCAGCTCTCACTGAACCTCCGGGAATTCCTCAAGGCGTTCCTATATATTATTTTATTATATCAGGGATGTGATTTTTCATCCCGTCAGGTAATGCGGAATATCCGCAGTACTTCCATTTATCTGTCTGCAGGCAATCTGCAAACCTTCAATTTACTCGTCTACACTGTAGTTCGGAGCTTCTTTTGTAATATGAATGTCATGTGGATGACTTTCTTTCAGTGATGCCGCAGAGATCTTCACAAATCTTCCGTTCTCTTTGAGTTCTTCGATTGTGTGTGTTCCGCAATATCCCATTCCTGAACGAAGTCCACCCATTAGCTGGAATACTGTGTCTTCTACAGATCCCTTGTAAGCTACACGTCCTTCTACTCCTTCCGGAACAAGTTTCTTTGCATTCTCCTGGAAATAACGGTCTTTACTTCCGTTCTCCATCGCTGAGATGGATCCCATTCCACGATATACTTTATATTTTCTTCCCTGGTACAGTTCGAATGTTCCTGGGCTTTCATCACATCCTGCAAAGATGCTTCCCATCATACATACATTCGCACCTGCTGCGATTGCCTTTGTCATATCTCCTGAGTACTTGATACCACCATCTGCAATGATCGGAATACCATACTCTTTAGCAACTTCATAACAATCCATAACAGCTGAAACCTGAGGTACACCAATACCTGCAACGATACGTGTTGTACAGATAGATCCAGGTCCGATACCAACTTTAACTGCATCTACACCAGCTTCGATCAGTGCTCTTGCAGCCTCTCCTGTAGCCACATTTCCAGCGATCACCTGAAGATCCGGGAATGCATCCTTAACCATCTTCACTGTGCGGATAACATTCGCTGAATGACCATGTGCAGAGTCCATAACAACAACATCTACATGAGATTTCACAAGTGCTTCTACACGCTCCAGACAGTTTGCTGTGATACCAACAGCTGCTCCACAGAGAAGTCTTCCCTGCTCATCCTTTGCTGACAGTGGATACTTGATCTGTTTCTCAATATCTTTGATTGTGATAAGTCCTTTCAGATTACCTTCATCATCTACGATCGGAAGTTTCTCTTTTCTTGCTTTGGCAAGAATCTTTTTTGCATCCTCTAATGTGATTCCTTCTTTTGCTGTAACAAGTCCTTCTGAAGTCATGGATTCTTTGATCTTCTTAGAGAAATCTGTCTCGAACTTCAGGTCACGGTTTGTGATGATTCCAACAAGTTTACGTCCCTCTGTAATCGGCACACCTGAAATACGGTATTTTGCCATCAGTCATTCGCATCTTCAAGTGTATGCTCCGGTGAAAGAAAGAAAGGATCTGTAATAACACCATTCTCAGAACGTTTCACCTTATCAACTTCCTCTGCCTGTGCTTCAATAGACATATTCTTATGGATGATTCCGATTCCACCCTGGCGAGCATAGCGATTGCATTCTATGTTCTGTAACAGTATCCATTCCTGCACTCATCATCGGAATATTCAATACAATTTTCTTTGTCAGATGTGTTGACAGATCTACCTGATTCGGAATTACTTCTGAATAAGCCGGTACAAGAAGAACATCATCAAATGTAATACCTTCCCCTATAATCTTACCCATTATACTTTACCTCTCTTTCTTAAGAACCCATGAAACTGCTTTGAAATGGCAGTTAATGTATCTAAAAATCTTTTGTAATTATTAACTGATATACTACAGAAATTCCCAAAGGATGTCAAGAGTATTTTCCCTGATGTGCTCATAATTTGTATTGATTTATTTTAACCTCTATTATTAAGTTTTACTTATAAGTGCTCCTTTATTTATTATCTATGCGACAAACTGAGCCTTTTTTAGAACAAACAAAAGGTTCTATCTGACATTACGAAAATGTGATAGAACCCTCTGTTCCTGCTGCTACAGATCTCTATGTAACAGCTCTTTTATTCTATTCTTATAGAAATTCTGCAAATCTTCCTGATGGATAGATTACATCATTCCCATTCCACCTGCTCCGCCTGCTGGCATAGCCGGTGTATCCTCTTTAATTGTAGATACAACAGACTCTGTTGTAAGAAGTGTAGAAGCAACACTTGTTGCGTTCTGAAGAGCACTTCTTGTAACCTTCGCCGGATCAAGGATTCCCTTCTCAACCATATCTACATATGTCTCATTGTAAGCATCGAATCCTGTTCCTACTTCAGACTCTCTTACTTTGTTTACAATAACTGCTCCCTCAAGTCCTGCATTCTTTGCAATCTGAGCCAGAGGAGCTTCCAGTGCTTTCAGGATAATCTTGGCACCTGTCTTCTCATCTCCCTCAAGAGTCTCTGCGAATTCTTTTACCTTCTTAGAAACATGGATGTATGCGGATCCACCACCACCGATGATTCCTTCTTCAACTGCTGCTCTTGTAGCATTCAGAGCATCTTCCATACGAAGTTTAGCTTCTTTCATCTCTGTCTCTGTAGCTGCCCCTACACGGATAACAGCAACTCCGCCTGCAAGTTTTGCAAGTCTCTCCTGAAGTTTCTCTCTGTCGAAATCAGATGTTGTCTCTTCGATTGCTTTCTTGATCTGTCCAACACGATCTGCGATTGCGTTCTTGTCTCCACATCCGTCAACGATAACTGTATTCTCTTTCTGAACCTTAACAGATTTTGCACGTCCAAGCTGATCCATTGTAGTTTCTTTAAGGTCGAATCCGAGTTCTTCAGAAATCACCTGTCCACCTGTCAGAATTGCGATATCCTGAAGCATCTCTTTTCTTCTGTCACCATATCCAGGTGCTTTTACTGCTACAACGTTGAATGTTCCACGCAGTTTATTCACGATCAGAGTTGTGAGTGCCTCACCCTCGATATCTTCAGCGATAATAAGAAGTCTTGCTCCAGACTGAACGATCTGCTCAAGAACCGGAAGAATCTCCTGGATATTGGAAATCTTCTTATCTGTGATCAGAATATATGGATCATCCAGAACTGCTTCCATCTTCTCCATATCTGTTGCCATATATGCGGAAATGTATCCACGGTCAAACTGCATACCTTCTACAAGGTCAAGCTCTGTCTGCATTGTCTTAGACTCTTCGATTGTGATAACTCCGTCGTTGGATACTTTTTCCATTGCATCTGCAACCATCTGTCCGACTTCATCATCTCCTGAAGAAACTGCAGCAACTCTTGCGATCTGCTCTTTTCCGTTGACTTTGCTGCTCATCTCACGGATTGCTTCTACTGCTTTATCTGTAGCTTTCTTCATTCCTTTTCTCAGAACGATCGGGTTTGCTCCTGCCTCAAGGTTCTTCATTCCTTCGTGAACCATTGCCTGTGCAAGAACTGTAGCTGTTGTTGTACCATCTCCGGCAACATCATTTGTCTTAGCTGCAACTTCTCTGATCAGCTGTGCACCCATGTTCTCAAATCCATCTTCCAGTTCAATCTCTTTCGCGATTGTTACACCATCATTTGTAATAAGCGGAGCACCGAATGATTTATCAAGTACTACGTTTCTTCCTTTTGGTCCTAATGTTACTTTAACTGTATCAGCTAACTGATTCACACCTCTTTCAAGTGCTGCTCTTGCTTCTGATCCGTATTTGATTTCCTTTGCCATTTTAACTGCATCTCCTTTATATTTGTCTGGGTATTACTCTACAATTGCAAGAATATCATTCTGCTTTACAATGATGTATTTCTCTCCTTCAAGCTCTACATCTGTTCCGGCATATTTGGAATAAATTACTTTATCTCCAACCTTAACCTGCATTACAACTTCTTTTCCATCCACAACTCCGCCAGGTCCTACTGCGATTACTTCTGCTTCCTGCGGTTTCTCTTTTGCCTGTCCCGGTAATACGATTCCGGACTTTGTTGTCTCTTCTGCTTCTAACTGTTTTAAAACGATCTTGTCACCTAATGGTACTAATTTCATTGTAATTCCTCCTTACTTTATTAGCACTCCTTTCTCCTGAGTGCTAACCCATGAATATAAAATAGCACTCCCCATTTCATTTGTCAACACAGTTTACATATTTTTTATAAAAGAAAAGCCATGGGGCTTTCTCTGCCTCACAGCTTTTCTTTCGTCTCTAAAACTTCTCTATGATCTTCTTTCGTTCATCTCATAGAATCCGTTCTCAATTTTAAACTTCAGTAGATTCCTGTCTTCCGACTGGTATCTCTCTTTCACAACACCGGAGCAGCACAACAGCTCTGTCCCCGTTGAAATATAACATCTGTATTTTGCATCCAGCAGAATCGTTGTCAGAGGATCTTCCATCACTTCAAGATAAATGTAATCTTCTTCTGTATCATAATGATCCACCTTACAGACTCTTGTTGTATCATCAAAAATAGCATCTGCTGAAATCACTTTTTCCATCTGCAAATCAACCGGATTTCCCTCGTACATCTTGTCTTCTCCTTCTGCTTACATCCGCTCTTTCTCAATCCTCTCAAGCTCTGTAAATACATAATCATTCAGAACTTTAATATAAGTTCCTTTCATTCCTGAAGAACGTGATTCAATTACTCCTGCACTTTCAAACTTGCGAAGTGCATTCACGATAACCGATCTTGTAATTCCCACACGATCCGCTACCTTGCTGGCAACCAGAATTCCCTCTGTACCATCAAGTTCTTTAAAGATATGAATGATTGCTTCCAGCTCTGAGAAAGAAAGTGTGCTGATTGCTGCCTGAACGACATGTTCTTTTCTTGTCTCTTCCGCACTTTCTTCATTCACTGAACGAAGCATCTCAAGTCCTACTACAGCAGTACCATATTCACTGAGAATAATATCATCAATAGAATACGTTGCATCCTGTTTGTAGATAAACAAGGTTCCGAGACGCTCCCCGGCAATATCGATCGGTGTGATGATTGCCTGACATCCTTCCACAGCATCTGAAGAAAAACCAAGTGTCTCCAGATTAACATTCTCTTTTGTAGACAGAACACTCAGCAATCTTTCATTAAGCATATTATCAATATGAGATCCTACGGATTCTGTGATCAGTTCACTGATTTCTCTCACCTTATTGCTTTTGCTGACTCCAAGAATCTTTCCCTTCTTGCTGACTACCAGCACATTTGAGTCCAAAATCTCTGTCAGTACCGCACAGATATCATTAAACACAACTTTGCTGGAGTTATTATTATGCAGCAACTTATTAATCTTTCTGGTCTTATCCAATAATTGTACGCTCATTGTCTCCTCCACATGATTTGCTCTTATTCACTACTTCTAGCAAACAGTAACTATTATTTCCCAAGTTGTATACACAAATCAAATTTCAAATTCCTTACTAGCTTATATTATCATACAATTCAGAAAATAGCAACGTTGTGTTTTTCTGTTTTTTGAAATATTTAATCTTCTTTCTTAATTGTTTCCACATATCCGCACTTTTCATCAGCACAAACTAATTTATTGCCTTTTTCTACCATGTATCCACCACATTCAGGACATTTCTTACTGGATGGCTTCTGCCAGGACATAAATTCGCATTCCGGATTATCCTCGCATCCATAATACTTTCTTCCCTTTTTTGTTTTGCGGATAACAACTTCTTTTCCACACACAGGACACGGAACTCCGATCTTTTCCAGATATGGTTTTGTATTTCTGCATTCCGGAAATCCCGGGCATGCAAGGAATTTACCATGCGGACCGTATTTGATCACCATGTTACGACCGCACTCTTCACAAATCACATCTGTTACTTCATCTTCAATCTTAACTTCCTCAAGCTCTTTCTCTGCAATTTCAACAGCTTCCTCAAGATCCGGATAGAAATTACGGATTACTTCCTTCCACGGAACCTTTCCTTCTTCAACCATATCAAGAAGCCCTTCCATATTCGCTGTAAAATGAACATCTACAATACTTGGGAATGACTGTTTCATAATATTATTAACAACTTCACCAATCTCTGTCAGATAAAGATTCTTGCCTTCTTTTGTAATATATCTTCTTCCAAGGATCAGAGAAATGGTTGGAGCATAGGTACTTGGACGTCCGATCCAAGCTCTTCCATTGTCTTTACAAGACTCGCCTCTGTATAATGTGCCGGCGGCTGCGTAAAATGTTGCTTTGGATCAAATTCTTCTTTTGTAAGAACAGAATCCATGCTAAGATGTCCGACCAGTACATTGCTCTCTTCCTTCTCTTCCTCTGCCTCTACATACACAGAGCGGAATCCATCAAATGCAACCCTTGCTGTTGATACAGTAAAGCAGTACTCACCAGCTCCGATCTTGACTGATGTTGTCTCATACTTCGCAGGCTGCATGCGGCTTGCTGTGAAGCGCTTCCAGATCAGCTGATACAGACGGAACTGATCTCTGCTTAATGAGTCCTTGATTGCTGCCGGTGTGCGTGTAATATCTGTCGGGCGGATTGCCTCATGCGCATCCTGAATCTTCTTATCTGCAGACTTTGTTTTTGTTCCTTCTGCTACATATGCTTCCCCGTAAGTCTCCGCAATATAGCTTCGTGCTGCTGCATCAGCTTCCTCTGAAATACGTGTAGAATCCGTACGAAGATAAGTAATTACACCGACTGTTCCATTCCCTTTAATGTCCACACCTTCATACAGCTGCTGTGCAATACGCATTGTCTTCTGTGTACCAAAGTTCAATGCCTTGGCAGCTTCCTGCTGCAGCGTACTTGTCGTAAATGGGAGTGGTGCTTTACGCGTCCTCTCACTGTTCTTGATATCTGTAATCTGGAACTCTTCGTTCTCTAATTTCTTTAAGATCTCGTCCATCTCTTCTTTTGAATGGATCGTCATCTTTTTCTTCTCTGTTCCGTAGAACTTCGCTGTCAGAGGACGTTTCTCACCTTTTACTTTCAGTTGTGCATCCAATGACCAGTACTCTTCCGGAATAAATGCATCAATCTCTGCTTCCCTGTCTGCAACAATACGAAGTGCGACTGACTGTACACGTCCGGCACTCAACCCACGCTTTACCTTTGCCCAGAGCAATGGACTGATCTTATATCCAACCATACGGTCAAGCTCTCTTCTTGCCTGCTGTGCATCCACAAGATCCATGTCAATATCGCGTGGTGCTTTCAAAGATGCTTTCACAGCATTCTTTGTAATCTCATTAAATGTAATACGGCGCATTTTCTTCTCGTCCAGCTTCAAGGCAGCAGCAAGATGCCAGGAAATAGCCTCTCCTTCACGGTCAGGGTCGGTTGCAAGATAAACTTTGTCTGATTTCTTCGCCTCTTTTCTGAGCGTTGCAAGAATCTCTCCTTTTCCACGAATGGTAATATATTTTGGTTCGTAATCATTCTCCACGTCAATTCCTAGCTGACTTTTCGGCAGATCCCTGACGTGTCCCTGTGACGCTGCAACTGTATAATTGCTTCCTAGAAACTTTTTAATCGTCTTCACCTTTGCAGGAGACTCCACGATTACAAGATAATGTGCCATAAAAACTATACTCCTATTTTATTCTGATATAATAATTCTTTGTTATTTCACGAATGTATCCCTGCAGTTCCAGTGTAACAAGAATGCTCATCAATTTTCTGATCTCCACCCGAGATTCCTGCGCAATCTGATCCACATTCTTAGGATACAAACCGACACAACTATACACCAAATCATCTGTACTTTCAAGCACTTTTTTATTTTTCTCGTTTTTTATCTCCGTGTTTCTGCACAAAACATTTGTTTCAATCCCCCATTCTTCCAGCAGATTTTCAGGATTCAGAAGGATTCCGGCCCCCTGTTGGATCAGTTGATTACACCCGGCACTCAAAGGACTGTCCAGCGGTCCCGGAAGGGCATAAACATCCTTCCCCTGCTCCAGTGCCATATCTGCTGTAATCAAAGAACCGCTTCTTATCCGGGCCTCCATTACCAGAACCGCATCTGACAGTCCGCTGATGATCCGGTTCCTCATTGGAAAATTCATTGCAAGCGGAGGGGTTCCCGGTGGAAATTCCGAAAGGATTCCACCTCCGTGTTCTATGATATCCATATATAAACCGATATGATCTCTTGGATAACAGACATCCACTCCGCTCCCTAAAACAGCATAAGATTTTCCGCCTACATTCAACGCTGCTCTTTGTCCTGTTCCATCGATTCCTTTCGCCATGCCACTGATGATATCAACACCTGCTGCCGCCAGTACTTCCGCAAATTCTCTTGTATAATGTTCTCCATATCCACTACACCCCCTTGCTCCGACAATTGCTGCCTTCTTCTTGGCTCCCGGACATGTTCCTTTCACAAAAAGAGCAAACGGTGGATCTGGTATCTCAGCCAGCCCAGGAGGATATTCTTTTGAAAAAAATGGAATAAATTCGATTCCATGTTCCTGCATTTTGTAAAACTCTTCTTTTAATTGTTCTTTCGTTTTCTCTTTCCGGGCTTTTTTTAATCCCTCTTTTTCTTCCTCTGTAAGGAATTCAATTCCTGTAATTTCAGTTTCTTCTATATAATATATCTTCTTTCCACTTCCTATGAGTTCTCGGAGCAGATACTTTTTTCTTGCAGATAGTTTTCGAATCGTAGAAAACCAGTATTCAAAAATCATCTCTTCACACATCATACATACCTCCCCAATATTTCCTGTCCAATGTCCGATAACCAATCGCCTCCTGTAAATGTTCCAGTTTTATCTCCTCACTGTAATCTAAATCTGCAATCGTTCTCGCAACCTTTAAGATTCGGTGATAAGACCTCGCCGTCAGATTCAGTACATCATAAGCCTGCCCCATCAGTCGCATTTCTTCTCCGTTTAATCTGCAATACTTACTCAATTCTGCACCATGAAGCATTGCGTTACACTGGATCTTCGTGTTTTGGTAGCGAATCTTCTGTCTCTTTCTTGCTTCACATACCCGCGCTTTAATCACCGCCGAAGACTCCGGACAGGAAACAGACTCTTTCACCAGATCCCGATATTCCACTTTAGAAGCTTCAACACTAAGGTCAATCCGATCGAGAAACGGTTGACTGATCTTACTTAAATATGCCTGAATCTGTGCCGGCGTACATGTACAGGCTGTCGATGGAAATTTTCCACATGGACACGTATTCATGCAGATACAAGCATAAAATCAGCCGGAAAGATATAATTTCCGCTGGTTCTTGTGATCTGTATGCTGCGTTGTTCCAGTGGCTGCCTGAGCACTTCAAGAACACTTCTCTTAAATTCAGGAAGTTCATCCAAAAATAAAATACCACTATGAGCCAGGCTGATCTCTCCTGGTCTTGGAACAATCCCACCACCAATCAGCGCTGCTCTCGTTGCAGTATGATGTACCTCTCGAAAAGGTCTTCTGGAAATCAGTGGTTCCTTTCCATCCAGCATTCCCATAACACTATAAAGCTTTGTAAGCTCCATACTTTCTTCATAATTCATCGGCGGCAGAATTCCTGCCATACATTTTGCGGTCATTGTCTTCCCGCTTCCGGGTGGTCCGACCATAAGCAGATTATGCCCTCCCGCCACAGCAATTTCCGCTGCCCGACGAACATTCTCCTGACCATATAAGTCTGCGAAATCAGGTACTTCTTCTCCACTTTTCCTCTGTCTTCTATTTATCAGCCTCTTTTTCACCAAGATATCTCTGTTCTCCACCTGTTCTGTCTCCATCTTCCAAATAACTGATACATTCCCTGAGACTTCCAACTGCAATGATCCGAACCCCTTCTACAAGTTCTGCCTCCTTTTTATTTTCTCTTGGAACAATACAGCTTGTAACTTTTTGTACCTTTGCCTCTGATACCATAGAAAGAATCCCGGGAACTTTTCTGACTTGTCCGTCCAATCCCAGTTCTCCGATGATCATACAGTCTTTCATTCTTCTATTCTGTTGTAAAACGCCAAGTGACGTCAGAATCGACACTGCGATTGGAAGATCAAATGACGCTCCTCTTTTCCTCATAGTTGCCGGCGAAAGATTGATCACCACACGTTTCGCCGGAAATTCAAGACCTGAATTCCGGACTGCAGACCGTACGCGTTCTGCTGCTTCTTTCACCTCTGATGACAGATATCCCACCATGTGAAAAATCGGAAGTCCATTGCTGACATCCGCCTCCACATAGACCATTTCTACCGCAAGCCCTTCCATTGCCGCGGATTTTACTGTACTAAAACTCATATGCGCTCCTTCCTTTTCCCAGTCACAAGCGCACCTGTTCTTCTTACACCCCATTGTAAGCTGCTGAAATTCTGGCTGAATCAGCCGGATTTGATTTTCGGAACTGACATTCCGAGAATGTATAGATATCATAACTTCCGAATATCGATTTGTCAATCAGTTTCCGAGAACTTGAGCATATGGAAAAGCACAATTTCCACATTTTTTCATAAACTATATTAAATGCATCCAGAGGTGCTGTCTTGAAAGCATTTCCTAATCCCCTCACACCGGCGGAAGAGAAAAAATACATTCAGAGATACACCGAGGGCGATCTGGAAGCCAAGCATATTTTAATTGAACGCAATCTCCGTCTCGTTGCCCATGTTATACGGAAATACCAAAATACCAGTGAAGATCTGGAAGATCTGATTTCCATCGGCACGATTGGCCTGATCAAAGCTGTAATTACGTTCGATCCCGAAAAGGGAAATCGTCTGGCTGCCTATGCCTCCCGCTGTGTAGAAAATGAAGTCCTGATGTATCTGCGCGCCAGAAAAAAATGCAGCCATGAAATCTCTCTTTATGAACCGATTGGCACAGATCGGGAAGGAAATGAAGTCAACCTCTACGATATCATCGAATCTACAGAAACAGATATTCCAGAGCGGATTCATCTGAAGGACAATATCAAAAGCTTTATGAAAAACTGGAAAATGAACTTTCTCCAAGAGAAAAACTTGTACTGAAAATGCGATACGGACTGTATCAGGGAGAAGAATACACGCAGCGGGAGATTGCCGCACAACTGGGCATCTCCCGCTCCTATGTATCCCGTATCGAAAAAAGTGCTATCGGAAAACTCCGACAATATTTTTGAACTTTCTAAGACTCTTCTATGAATTAACTTCTTTATCCTCTTCCTGTCTTCTGAGAAGATCGTACTGAGCTGGTGTCTCGCTCAGTTCTACATGAAGAACCTGCTTTGAATGCGGTGCACTTTCCTGTTCCTCTCCATCCTCATTCAGGATCCGGAGAACCTTTGCCTCAACATTACTTCCGTCCGGCTTCATGATCTCAATTGTCTCACCTACAGAAAACTTATTGCGCTGTTCAATTCTTGCAAGCCCATTCTCAACAGCCCCGACAATTCCAAGATAAGTATACTCTCGGATATATGTGTTATTGTCATAAATCTGTGTCTCATGATCTGGTTTTCCAAAGAAAAATCCAGTCGTAAACTGACGATAAGTACAGTTTGAAATCTGATCCAGATACCAAGGCATGTTCTTCTTGTAAAGCTCTGGATCTTTCTGATAATCATCAATTGCTTTACGGTAAGTTCTTGCCACCGTTGCAACATAAAGTGCTGTTTTCATTCGTCCTTCGATCTTAAAACTGTCAATTCCCGCATCAATTAATTCCGGAATATGCTCGATCATACAAAGATCTTTTGAATTAAAGATGTAAGTTCCGCGTTCATTCTCATAGACCGGCAGATATTCTCCCGGTCTCTTTTCCTCGACTACTGCATACTTCCAACGGCATGGATGTGTACATGCACCCTGGTTTGCGTCCCTTCCTGTAAAATAATTACTCAGAAGGCAGCGTCCGGAATAAGAGATACACATTGCTCCATGGACAAATGTCTCAATTTCAAGATCTTCCGGAATTCTTTCTCTGATCTCCTTAATCTCTTTCAGAGACAATTCTCTTGCTGAAACCACACGACTTGCACCCTGGCGATACCAAAAGTTATAAGTTGCATAATTTGTGTTATTCGCCTGTGTACTGATATGACGCTCAATCTCAGGACATACCTCTTTTGCAATCTCAAACACCCCCGGATCTGCAATGATCAGTGCATCAGGTTTAATCTCTCTCAACTCTTCAAAATATTCTCTTACCCCTTCAAGATCATCGTTGTGGGCAAGAATATTGGCTGTAACATACACTTTTACATCATGTGCATGTGCGAATTCTATTCCCTCTTTCATTTCTTCCATAGAGAAATTTTTTGCTTTCGCACGCAACCCAAATGCTTCTCCTCCGATATATACTGCATCAGCACCGAAAATTACAGCTGTTTTTAACACTTCCAGGCTGCTCGCCGGGATCAATAGTTCGATCGGTCTACTCATTTTTCTACTCCTTGTTTTATGCTCACTGCCACACCATCTCCAAGCGGAATAATAGATGTGACCAGATCCTCTCTGTGTTTCAATTCATACAGGTATTCCCGCATTCTCGCATGTATTGTACGATTTCTGCGTTCTACCGCAAAACGGGATTCTATGATATCCCCATCCTGCATCACATTGTCTGACACAAGACAGCCTCCATCCGAAAGCAGTCGCAACACATTCGGAAGATAATGAATATATTGCCCTTTCGCGGCATCCATAAAGATAAAATCAAAAGTTCCTTCCATTTCCGCAAGTACTTCTGTCGCATCTCCTTCAATCAGAGTAATCTTATCTTCCTTTCCCGCTCTGCGGAAATTCTCCCTCGCAATCGGGATTCTCTTCTCATAATTCTCTATTGTTGTTATATGTCCACCTTCCGGCAGGTAATCACTCATCAATAACGCAGAGAAACCTACGGCAGTTCCGACTTCCAGAACGCGCATAGGTTTTTTCATCAAAAGGAGAACCTCCAGGAAGCTCTGCATCTCTCGTCGATGATCGGTACATCCGCCGCCAGAGCTTCCTGTTCAATTGTCTCCAGTATTTCACTGTTCTCTGTATCCATAGAATTGATGAATGTAATAATACGTTCATCTACTATCATATCTTACACATCCACATCCATGATGATCGGGATCACCATTGGTCTTCTCTTTGTCTTCTTCCAGATATAGTCATTCATTGCATCACGGATCACAAGCTTGATCTTATTCCAGTCTGTATGTCTTCCTTTCAGGCATTTCTCAAGTGCTTCTGAAACAGCCTTTCTTGCATCATCCATCAGCTCCTCTGACTCTCTGACATAGACAAATCCTCTTGATACGATATCCGGTCCAGCAAGCAGGCGGTTCGTTCTTCTCTCTAATGTAAGAACCACAATAATGATACCATCTTCTGCAAGATGCTGTCTGTCTCGAAGAACGATATTTCCAACATCTCCAACACCAAGTCCGTCTACCAGAATTGCTCCTGTATGAACCTTATCTACAACCTTAGCGTAATCATCACACAATTCAAGTACTTCACCGGACTGCATAATAAATACATTCTCTTTCGGAATTCCAAGGCTCTTCGCAACACCGGCGTTTGCTTTCAGATGGCGGTATTCACCATGCACCGGAATCGCATATTTCGGTTTTACGAGAGAATAGATCAACTTCAATTCTTCCTGACAGGCATGTCCTGATACATGAGCATCCTGGAAAATAACTTCTGCTCCCTTTGCAGAGAGTTCATTGATCACACGTGAAACCGATTTCTCATTTCCAGGAATCGGGTTGGAGCTGAAAATGATCGTATCATTCGGCTGAATTGTAACCTTGCGGTGTACGTCAGCTGCCATTCTTGACAGTGCAGCCATAGATTCTCCCTGGCTTCCTGTTGTGATCAGCACCATCTTCTCCGGTGGATAATTCTTCATCTGATCAATCTCAATCAATGTATTATCCGGTACATTCAGATATCCTAATTCTGATGCTGTAGAAATGATATTCACCATACTACGACCTTCTACAACAACCTTTCTGCCATACTTATAAGCAGAGTTGATGATCTGCTGTACACGGTCAACATTCGAAGCAAATGTCGCAATGATCAGTCTTGTATTCTGATGCTCTGCAAAAATGTGGTCAAATGTGATACCTACTGTACGTTCTGACTGCGTAAATCCTTTTCGCTCTGCATTCGTACTGTCAGACATCAGTGCCAGCACGCCTTTCTTACCGATCTCAGCAAAACGCTGCAGGTCAATCGCATCTCCAAATACCGGAGTATAATCAACCTTGAAGTCTCCTGTGTGGACAACAACACCTGCCGGTGAATAGATTGCCAGTGCGGACGCATCCTGGATACTGTGGTTCGTCTTGATAAATTCAATCCGGAACTTTCCAAGATTGATTGACTGACCGTGACGTACAACCTTTCTCTTCGTTCCACGAAGCAGATTATGCTCCTTCAGCTTGTTCTCAATGATTCCCATTGTAAGCTTGGTTGTATAAATCGGAATGTTGATCTCTTTGAGCACATACGGCAATGCACCGATATGGTCCTCATGACCGTGCGTGATAACAAATCCCTTTACCTTGGAAATATTATCTTTCAGGTAAGTTACATCCGGAATTACAAGGTCGATTCCAAGCATATCATCTTCCGGGAACGCAAGACCACAGTCTACAACAACAATACTGTCTTCATACTCAAACGCAGTAATGTTCATACCAATCTGTTCCAGACCTCCAAGCGGTATGATACGCAATTTTCCATTATTCTGTTTTTTCAAAAAATATACACCTCCACTATCTCTGTTTCTTCATACAGTCTTTACACAGTCCGTAGAATTTCAGTTCGTGGTCCAGGACATGGAAGCCGGTTGCCTTCTCGATATGATCTTCCAGACTCTCCAGAAGGTCATCATCAAACGGCATTACCTTGTTACATCTCTTACAAATCAGGTGATGATGATTGTGCTTTGTCTCCCCATTCAGTAAATGTCCGATCTCATAGCGCACACATCCATCCCCAAAATTAATCCTGTCTACCAGCTGCATATCCCACAAAAGCTGTAATGTTCTGTATACTGTGGCAAGCCCAATCTCCGGATAATCCTCTGATACCAAATCATAGATATCTTCCGCTGTCATATGACTCCCACTGTTCTCTTCAAGTACGGACAGAACAAGCAGTCTCTGGTGAGTCACCTTCAGCCCCTTTTCCTTTAACTTCTCTTTCAGAAGCTTCTGTGTCTTATCTGCTTCCATCTGTCTGCCTCCTATCTATATTGTAAAAAGAACTCCAGACTTTTTTCTGACACTTCTGCAAAAGTGAGAAAAGTATTTCTGTCTGCAGTTTCTCTTACATTCGTATTTCTTTCATGTAATTACATCTCAATATCGACGTCTTCCAGCAATTCCTCAAATACTTTGGAAACTGCCATCAGCTCTGTATCGTCTTCCACGATCTCATACGTCTTCTCTGCGTCTTTTGATTCTTCAACTTCTCTGAGAATCAGGCATTCTGCGTCATCTTCTTCTGAATCAACTACAAGAATATACGCGGAACCATTGATCTTTGTCTCTTCAAGTACAAAGAACTCATCTGCTCCACTTCCATCACTGAAAGTAAACTTTGCCTTTTCCATATGATTTTCCTCTATTCTGCTGTTTTCTGCATATAAATCGAATCTAAATATCCCTGGAGAATGAACACAGCAGCAATCTTATCGACATATTGCTTTCTGTTTTCTCTTCTCACACCACTCTCGATCAGTGTCTGCTCTGCCGCTACTGTCGTAAGTCTCTCGTCCCACATGATCACTTCCAGTCCTGTACGACGAACCAGCATGTCACGAAATTCCAATGACTTCTGTGCACGCTCCCCGATATCATTATTCATATGTTTTGGAAATCCAAGCACGATCTTCTCTACCTGATATTCTTTGATCAATTCTTCAATCCTCGCACAGGTACGGCGCAGCTTGTTCTCCTCTTTCCGTTGTATTGTCTCAATTCCCTGGGCCGTAAGTCCGAGCGGATCGCTGATAGCAACACCTACAGTCTTCGTCCCATAGTCCAGTCCCATTACTCTCATTATCTGATTATTCCCACGCATTATGCTCAATATACGCTTTCAACAGTTCTTCTACCAGTTCATCACGTTCCACCTTCATGATCAGGCTTCTTGCTCCGTTAAAACTTGTAATGTATGTCGGATCTCCTGACATGATATATCCAACGATCTGATTCACCGGATTGTATCCTTTTTCTTTCAGAGCCTTGTATACGATCTCAAAAATATCCTTCGCAGAAATCTGCGGACCCGGCTCTACCTGAAAGAACTGAGTACTACTTAAATCACTCATCTTTCTTCCTCCTTCTCTTTCTTGTATCTATTTCCTTCTTCCGAAGGGCTTTGCTGTTGTTCTGTCAAACAGCGCAAAACGCTCTGGAAACCCAGAAACCCTACTTATAATTCTAATATAACCGAATTCAAAATTCAATGTATAATTTGCGAATCCTTCCCAATTTGAACTTTTACGATACTATTCTTGAGATTTTCATTTGTCTCTAGTGCAATTTTCATATATTCTTTCGTATGACCTGTCTGTACTTCTTTTCCATTCAGTTCCAGATTCTCTTCCACAAGTACTTCCACTTCTTTTCCCTGGAAACTCTGTTCATATGCTGCACGCTTTTTCTCACCAAGTTCAATTAATTGTGCGCTTCTCTTCGCCTTGATCTGTTCATCTACCTGATCTGGCATCACAGCTGCTTTTGTCCCCTCACGGCGGGAGTATTTAAAAATATGTGTCTCATAGAAATCTATGCTGTTTACAAAATCATATGACTCTTTGAACTCTTCTTCTGTCTCTCCTGGGAATCCCACAATCACATCGGTTGTCAATGCCGGATTCGGAAAGTATTTTCTGAGAAGTTCACATTTTTCCGCATATTCACTGCTTGTATATCTACGGTTCATACGCTTTAATGTTGCATCACATCCGCTCTGCAGAGACAGGTGGAAATGCGGACACATCTTCGGAAGCTTTGCAATCCCTTCTGCAAATTCTTCTGTGATGATCCCCGGTTCCAAAGAGCCAAGACGAATTCTTTCAATTCCATCAATCTCATGGACTGCCCGGATCAATTCCAGAAGGTGATATTCTTTATCAAAATCAATTCCATATGAGCTCAGATGAATTCCTGTCAGTACAACCTCCTTATATCCGTTATCTGCCAGTGTGCGTACTTCATCAAGCACATCTTCCATGGAACGGCTGCGGACTCTTCCACGGGCATATGGAATGATACAATATGTGCAGAACTGATTACATCCATCCTGAACTTTAATATAAGCTCTTGTATGATCTCCCGGCTTCGTCAGGTGAAGATTCTCGTACTCTTTTGTCTTTCCGATCTCTTCCATCTTGATTTCTGCTTTTCTGTCGTTTTCCTGGTTCTTTGCATTCTTTTCATTTTCTGTTACGTTGCAATCTGCATTGTGTGTTCTTTCATACTCTTCCAATGCTTCGATCAGATTCTGCTTCTTATTATTACCAAGCACAATGTCAATGCAATCATCCACCTGAATCTCTTTTTCCTTCGCCTGGACATAACATCCTGCAGCGACAACAACTGCATCCGGATTCATTTTTCTCGCCCGGTGCAGCATCTGTCTCGACTTGCGGTCCGCGATATTTGTAACAGTACATGTATTGATTACATAAAGGTCTGCCCCTTCCTTGAAAGGAACGATCTCATACCCTGCTTTTTCAAGCATTTCCTGCATGGCTTCCGTCTCATAGGCATTTACTTTGCATCCCAAATTGTGCAGTGCTGCTTTCTTCATTTATTTCTACCTCTTTTTTCCTTTTATCTCGTTAATTTCTTGACTTTTGAACCTGCATCCCGTAGAATATACCTAGCTAGAAGCCAACTTATTGTATAATTCAAGGAGGGATTTCAAATGAAAACAGTACAGATTTCATTAAACTCAATCGACAAAGTCAAATCATTCGTTAACACTATCACAAAATATGATAATGATTTCGATTTAGTATCCGGAAGATATGTTATAGATGCCAAATCAATCATGGGTATTTTCAGCCTTGATCTTTCCAAACCGATCGACCTGAACATCCACGCTGACAGCAATGTTGATGATATTCTTGCTGCACTTGATGCTTACATCATCAAATAATTCTATCTGAATACGATTCATGCGGACTTTATTTTTGTAGCTTGTCCGCATATTTTTTAGAGTAAAGAAAAGCTGTTCCATTGGAGCAGCTTTTCTTTTTCCTATTATTCTCCCTGCTTCACTTCAATGATCTCAGCAGTATCAATTGCTGTCTGCATCAGTTCGTCTATCTTCTCTGCAAGGTTCAACTCAGACTTCTCAATTCGTTCAATATTCGGCTTTGTCACCGGATGTTTTGCAACGAAAATTGTACAACAATCCTCAAATGGCTGGATTGAAGTTTCATAGGTATTGATCTTCTCAGAAATTTCTACAATATCCTTCTTATCAAATCCGATCAGCGGACGATAAACCGGAAGAGTACATACTGCATTCGTCGCCGCAAGACTCTGCATTGTCTGGCTTGCTACCTGACCGATACTCTCTCCTGTGATCAGACCAAGACATCCGTCTTTCTTTGCAAAATGTTCTGCGATCTTCATCATGTAACGACGCATAATGATCGTCAGTTCATCATGTGGACACTTCTCGTAGATATAAAGCTGAATATCTGTAAAGTTGACAACATGAAGCTTAATCGGTCCTGAATAAGCAGAAACGAGTCTTGCAAGATCAACTACCTTCTCTTTTGCTCTTTCACTTGTGTACGGTGGTGCATGGAAATAAGTTGCCTCGAGCTCAACACCACGCTTGGATACCATGTATCCGGCAACCGGACTGTCAATTCCTCCTGACAGAAGCAGCATCGCGCTTCCGTTTGTCCCGATTGGCATGCTCCAGGTCCCGGAATGATTCTGGAATAGATATAAACTTCTTCACGGATCTCCACATTGATACGAAGTTCCGGCTTATGAACATCTACTTTCATTTCCGGAAATGCCTCCAGGATTGCTTCTCCGACTTCACAGTTGATCTCCATAGAGTTCGCAGGATAACTCTTCTTTGCTCTTCTTGCATCAACTTTAAATGTCATGTTCTTCTCTTCGTAAGCTTCATCTACATAAGCTACAACATCTTTTCTCAGCTGTTCCAGCTCTGCAACCGGCACACGGACTACCGGACAGATTCCAACAATACCGAATACCTTCTGAAGGCTTTCTACTGTCTCATCAAAATCATAATCTCCATCACAATCCACGTAAACTCTTCCGTGACATTTGTGTACAAGGAATTCTCCGTCTACGCCCTGCAGAGCATAACGAATCTGACGTACCAGTGCATCTTCAAAGATATAACGGTTCTTTCCCTTAATTCCGATCTCGCCGTATTTTATCAGAAATGAATGAAATTTCATGCTTTTTCTCCTTTATGAATCGCCGTCAATTAATGACGCGTATATTTTCTCAGCATCGGTATACAATTATATAGTGTTTCCAGCGTATAGTCAATTTCTTCTTTTGTAGTAAATTCTGACATACTGAAACGAATCGTTGCATCCAGATATTCCTGTGCCGCCCCAATGCTTCTGAGAACACCGCTTACTGCCGGATGATTCGATGCACATGCAGATCCTGATGAGACATAAATTCCCTTATCTTCCAGTGTATGAAGAAGAACCTCACTTCGGATTCCTGCAATTCCAAGACTGATGATATGTGGTGCACTTCCTTCATCTTTCAGGCCATGAACTGTTGTATTCTCAATCTTTTCTGCCTGCTCAATAAAATAATCCTTCAGTTCACGCATCAGAGCTACTTTCATATCCAGATCATTGTAGATCATCTTTGTTGCAAGTCCAAGTCCTGCGATTCCCGGAACATTTTCTGTACCCGAACGGAGATCCTTCTGCTGTCCTCCTCCGAAAAGAATCGGTTTAATCTTCACCTTTTCACCTACATAGAGGAATCCGGTTCCCTTCGTCCATGAATCTTATGTCCACTCGCACTTAACAGGTCAATCTTCTGACGTTTTGGATAAATGTGATATTTCCCAAATCCCTGCACTGCATCTGAATGGAAAAGAATAGAAGAATTATACTCTTTTACAATCTTTACTGCTTCATCAATCGGCTGAAGTGTTCCAACCTCATTGTTTACATACATAACTGATACGAGAATTGTCTCCGGACAAAGTGCTTCTTTCAATGCTTCCAGATTCACTCTTCCACTCGCATCTACGGAAGATATGTCACACGGAACCCTTCCTCTTCTTCCAGATAACGCATTGTATTTAAGATTGCAGGATGCTCGATTGAAGTTGTGATCAGGTGATTTCCCGCTCTTCTGTTTGCTCTTGCACATCCGATCAGTGCAAGATTATCACTCTCTGTTCCTCCTGATGTAAAGTAAATATCTTTCGCATTTACCTTAAGAACCTTTGCGATCGTTTCCTTGGTTTCCTTTACATAATGCTCCGCATCTACACCTTTTCGGTGCATGGAGGATGGATTGCCATAATCCTGACACATTACTTTATATACAAGATCTCCCACTTCCGGATATGCTCTGGTTGTGGCTGAATTATCCAAATATGCTTCCATTTTATCTTCCCTTTTCTAACTCTGTTACCATTCACAGGCGTCTGCAACCGGCAACGTCTTTCTATTATCTTATGTTTTTATCGTCCAACTGTTCCCGGCATTCTAAATGATACATCAGAATTGACAATGTTGTAAGTCCCGCTGTCTCTGTTCTTAAAATACGCTTTCCAAGTGTGATTGGGATCGCTCCGGCCTCTTTCGCCTGCTCGATCTCGCTCTCATCAAAACCGCCTTCCGGTCCGATAAAGATACCGACAGACTGTCCCGGTTCAATCTTACTTATAACAGCTTCTGTTGCTTTCATCCCTTCCTGCAGTTCATAAGGAACAAGTACTACATCCAGCTCTTTCGCGTAATTCATTGCTTCCTGAAAGCTCATCACATCCTGCACTTGTGGCACAATTCCTCTCTTCGACTGTTCCGCAGCCCCCTTGGCAATTGCCTGCCAGCGTTCTCTCTTCTTTCCAGCTTTCTTCTGATCCAGCTTTACAACCGAACGCTTTGCCGCAAACGGAACAATACTGTAAGCTCCAAGCTCTACTGCCTTCTGCACGATCCATTCCATCTTGTCCCCTTTCGGAAGTCCCTGAAATAAGATCATATGGGAAGCCAGTTCTGTCTGAGACACTTCTTTTTTCACAACACGAAGGACTGCTTCCTTCTCCTCATAACCTTCCACACTGCAGAAGTAATCCATTCCCTCTCCATCACTGACCACACTTCCTCACCGGGTTCATGCGGAGTACATTCTTCATATGATTCACATCACTTCCTGCCAGACGGATCTGTTCTCCGTCCACGCAGGATGGATCTGCAAAAAAATGTTGCATCCTATTTCTCCTTATGCGTTCTTGCGCGCTGTCACACATACCCATTCACCCTGATATGTGACCTCCAGAAGTTCCAGCCCGGCTTTTGCAACAGCTTCTTTTACCATCTCTTCTTTATCATCAATAATTCCACTTGTGATATAGATTCCGCCTGGTTTCAGCTGATTCACGATCACTGGTGTGAGTTCTACAAGAACCGGTGCAAGGATATTCGCTGCCACAATATCATAGCACTCATATCCAACCTTATCCTGAACTTCTTTGTCACCGATAATATTTCCGATCATCACTTCATATTTATCTCTGGAAATTCCGTTATTCTCCATGTTCTCATATGTAGCATCGATTGCACACGGATCGAGATCTGTTCCAACAGAATGCTCTGCTCCGAACTTCAGCGCAAGCATTCCCAGAATTCCACTTCCACATCCCACATCAAGAATCTTTGTCGTCTCTGTTGTATACTTTCTGATCTGACGGATACAAAGCTGTGTTGTCTCATGCATTCCTGTACCAAATGCTGTACCTGGATCAATATGAATCACCATCTTATCTTCATCCGAAGGCTTCACATCTTCCCAGGATGGAATAATCAGAATATCATCCACATAGAACTGATGAAAATACTTCTTCCAGTTATTCACCCAGTCTACATCCTCTGTCTGGGATTCTTCAATCTCGCAGGCTCCGACATTTACATAAGCAGACATCTCCTCCAGTTCTTTCTTCACATTTGCCAGAACTTTTTCTTTGTCCTCATCCTCTTCCAGATAAAAACTTAAGTAAGCCACGCCATCATCTGCCTCGATCTCCGGTAAAATATCAACAAACATCTGCTCTTTATCAGACTCTGTCAGCGGGATCTTATCCTCGATCTCAACACCTTCAATCCCAAGATCTGCCAGCATACTGCTTACAATATCCTCTGCCTCTGTTGTTGTCTTCAATCTGAATTTATTCCATTTCATCTAGTTTTCCTCCTGAAACCACAAATCTAAATCTACGCTTGCACGAATTCCCGGAACCGTACCGGCCTCACTGTACTGCCACATCTTATAATCATATGGACACTGCGGAAGTTCATGATAATCCGCATACCAGAAATCATATTCTGTCAGCTCTTCCATCTTCAAGGTAAATGCCATCCATTTCATATTAGCATAAATCATCGGTTGATATCCAGCCTGTTTCACTCCGTCACAAAAGACTTTACAAAAATTCGTAAAGTCTTCCCTTGTATTCTGGTCTGTTCTTGCTGTATCATCTTTGATTTCTTCTGTGTCATAGACAACAGGTCCTGTAATCTGATACGGCTGGATATGTTCCAAAACAAAGTCAGTCTCTTCGACTGCCTCCGTTGCTGAGATTGCCTGGGAAAAGAAATAGACACCGACTTCCAGACCGGCATCCAATGCGCCTTGTACATTCTGTTCAAACATGGCATCTTCAACTAACGCGCCGCTCTCTCCATATGCACGGTATCCAAGTCTTACGATCACGAATTCGATTCCGCTTTCCTTCACCTGCTGCCAGTCGATCGTCTCTCCCTGGAACTCCGAAACATCAATTCCTTTTTTTGCTGACACTTTTCCCTTCGTATCTTTATACGAAAGATATCCTGTCTCTTCATCTAATGCCAGATTGCTAAAATCATAAGAATTCCTTGGTACTTGATCCTGAAGCCTTGCTCTGTAATTATTTTCTTTCACATCCTGGAAGTCATAGTACTTCTTTCCGTCTTCTGTAACAATCTGAACTCCACTGACAATCTGCGTGTTTTCCTGCTTGTCTTTCTTCGTCTGTCTTGTCTTCACGTTGCCGGAACCCACGCCGACAAGAATAACTGCAAGCCCCACAAGAACCGCCGCCATCCATTGCTTCTTTCTCATTCATTTCCTTCCAATCGCATCTGTTCCGTACCGTTGCAGAAATGTTGTTACTGTTCACACGATGTGCGACCAGCAACGCATCTCGCCATTTTAAATCGCCTTTGGCGATGGGGCGAGATGCATTCAAGCCAAAACATGCATCCTCCGTGTCAATCAGCAAAGTGATTGACACAGGAGTGAACAGTAACGAAATGTTTCCCAGGTAATTTTCCTTATTCCTCTGCTGCAAGCACGATCATTTCATCTCCGGCTTTTATTTTACCACCATGAAGCACTTTTGCAAATACCCCTTCTCGCGGCATGATACATTCTCCCATTTTCTGGAAGATCTGACAACCATGATGACATTCTTTTCCAATCTGTGTCATCTCTAACAAAACATCGTTACATCTTAATCTTGTTCCAACTGGAAGATTACGGAAATCAATCCCCTGAACGATCACATTTTCTCCAAATGCGCCATCTTCTACTTCTGCACCTCTTGCACGGAATGCCTCGATCTTGTCATAAGAAAGAAGACTGATCTGACGATGCCATTTTCCTGCATGCGCATCTCCTTCCAGACCAAAATCTTCAATAAATGTGCCTTCCTCGATTCTTGTCTTCTGTGTTCCCTTTTCCGGACTTGTACAAATTGCTATTACTTTTCCCATTTTTCTATACCTCTCAAATTACTTTTTCACTTTTATAATTTTTGTGCATGATCTGCACCGTTACTTTTCTGTTATTGATTTTATGTTACTGTTCACACGATGTGCGACCAGCAACGCATCTCGCCATTTTAAATCGCCTTTGGCGATGGGGCGAGATGCATTCAAGTCAAAACACGCATCCTCGTGCAATCAGCGGAGTGATTGACACGG
>ENA-OQLB01000093-OQLB01000093.1-human-gut-metagenome-genome-assembly--contig:-NODE-93-length-49492-cov-4.810797_pt1 | contig 49492 bp, 62 predicted proteins | sample MGYA00242656_ERZ504813 | MGnify/ENA primary metagenome ERZ504813 (study PRJEB26092, sample SAMD00036388) | human gut metagenome | host: Homo sapiens | study: EMG produced TPA metagenomics assembly of... | reverse complement strand
GTACAAGAACTTGTGAGTAGATATGATTTCGGTCAATCAAAAACATACACGGTGAAGCAGTAAGTAGAACTCGTGAGAGTCTACGTTATCTCGATGTGAGTATATTTACACATATTTTGAGTGGCAGAAGAAAAAGATGGCTAAAAAAATCGAACGAAATGATCCCTGCTGGTGTGGAAGCGGAAAAAAATATAAAAAATGTCATGAAGCATTTGATGAAAAAATGGAACTCATGAAAAAGAAGGGGTATGCAGTTCTTGACCATGATCTGATCAAGACACCTGCACAGATCGAGAAGATCAAAGAGAGCTGCAAGATCAATGTTGCAGTTCTTGATTATGTTGCAGAGCATATCGGACCAGGCGTGACGACACAGCAGATTGATGACTGGGTACATGAAGAAACAGTACGTCATGGCGGAATTCCGGCACCACTTAATTATGAAGGTTTTCCAAAAAGCGTATGTACATCTATCAACGAGGTAGTATGCCACGGAATCCCGGATGAAGAAATTGTCTTAAAAGAAGGTGATATTGTCAATGTAGATGTATCCACCATTTATCAGGGATATTTTTCTGATTCCTCTCGTATGTTCTGTATTGGACAGGTAAGTCCGGAGAAGGAGAAGCTTGTCCGTGTGACAAAAGAATGCATAGAGCTTGGCCTTGAACAGGTAAAACCATGGACACCGATCGGAAATATGGGAAGTGCTGTACACAAACATGCAGTGGAAAACGGCTATACAGTTGTGAGAGAAATTGGCGGACATGGTGTAGGTCTTGAGTTTCATGAAGATCCATGGGTAAGCTACACATCTAAGGAAGATACAGGTGTACTCATGGTACCCGGAATGATCTTTACTATTGAACCAATGGTCAATATGGGATCTGATGAATCTATACAGATGAGATCGATGACTGGACAGTGAGGACAGAGGATGGTCTGCCATCGGCACAGTGGGAGATCATGGTCCTTGTTACAGAAACAGGACATGAGGTCCTTTGCTGGTAAAAGCCATCGAAAATCCGGAAAAAAAGTCCTTGCAATGAGAAGTTATCTAGTGTATAATCACATATGTTGTGAAAAAGATGGTCCTCTGTTACCATATGTGTATTAAGAACATCCAGTATAATTAAGGAGAGAAAGAAATGAACGAAATTATTAAGAACATTGAGTCCGCTCAGCTGAAAGCCGAAGTACCGCAGTTCCGCGTAGGAGACACAGTAAGAGTACACGCACTGATCAAAGAGGGAACACGTGAGCGTGTTCAGATCTTCGAGGGTACAGTACTTAAGAGACAGGGTGGAAGCACAAGAGAGACTTTCACAGTAAGAAAGAGCTCCAACGGTGTTGGTGTTGAGAAAACATGGCCGCTTCATTCCCCACATGTAGTTAAGGTTGAGGTTATCCGTCATGGTAAAGTACGCCGTGCGAAACTGAACTACCTGAGAGATCGTGTAGGTAAAGCAGCTAAGGTTAAAGAGCTTGTAAAATAATTTCATAAGTAAAGAGGCAGGGACAATAACATTTGCTATTGTCCCTCTTTTTACATCAGTGCGTATGCGTGTAAAGACACATACAGGGGATAGAATATGGGATTAAATAAGAAGATTAATATCGAAAATCTGAAGGAAAACAGAGCTGTTTCCGAAGCAAGGGAGAAGCTTCGTGATGACAGGACAAGAGGAATCGTGAAATGGGTGTTTGAAATTATTGTGACCCTGGTTTTTGCTGTGCTGGTTGCAATCTCTGCATTTCAGACTGTGACATTGCAGGAAAGTGCCATGGAACCCACGTATTCTGTAAGTGAAAAATTTTTTGTAAACAGGGCTTTATATAAGGTCAGTTCACCAAAACGTGGAGATGTGATCGTTTTTAAAACAAGCGCCAGTGACTCGGCAGCCCTGCATATCCGACGTGTGATCGGCCTTCCCGGGGAGACTGTTCAGGTTAAAGACGGGAAGATCTATATCAACGGCAAGGTTTATGAAGAAAACGGAGCTTATCAGGATATGACAGATGGAGGACTTGCAAATAGTGCTATAACTCTGGAAAGCGGGGAATATTTTGTCCTTGGTGATAATCGCAATAACAGTGAGGACAGCCGCTTCAGCGATATCGGAAATATCAGTAAGAAGTACATTGTCGGGAAAGTTTGGTTTACAGTTTCTCCGAAAAATAAAATAGGTTTTATAAAATAGATCAAAGTAAACAGATTAAAGTATAGATAAATGAGGTGAATTATGAACGTACAGTGGTATCCAGGCCATATGACGAAGGCGAAGCGTCAGATGCAGGAAGATATCAAGCTGATCGATCTGATCATTGAGCTTGTAGATGCAAGAGTTCCTCTTTCCAGCCGAAATCCGGATATTGATGAGCTGGGAAAAAACAAGGCGCGTATGATCCTTCTCAACAAAGCAGATCTTGCCGATGAGAGACAGAACCGTGCCTGGATGGAATATTTCAAAGAAAAAGGAATCTATGCGGTAAGTATTGATTCCCGCAATAAGGGATCTATGAAGGCCGTTTCTGCGGCAATCACAGAGGCATGTAAGGAAAAGACAGAGAGAGACCGGAGACGAGGAATCAAAAACCGTCCGGTACGTGCGATGGTTGCAGGAATCCCTAATGTTGGAAAATCAACATTTATCAATACCTTTGCAGGAAAAGCCTGTGCCAAGACCGGTAATAAACCAGGAGTTACAAAAGGAAAACAGTGGATACGTCTGAATAAAAGTGTGGAGCTTCTGGATACCCCTGGAATTCTCTGGCCGAAATTTGAAGATCAGGAAGTTGGAATGCGTCTTGCCTATATCGGTTCGATCAAGGAGATATTCTGAACATCGAAGAACTTGCCCTGGGTCTGATCGGATATCTGCAGGAGTTTTATCCGGCAGCGATCAGAGAGAGATACAATGTAGAAGAAGAGCTGAAATCGCTGGATATCCTTACTGCAGTTGCGAAAGCAAGAGGATGTCTGAAAAAGGGCGAAGAGCTTGATTATGAGAAAGCATCCCGCCTTTTGCTGGAAGAATTTCGTTCCGGAAAACTGGGAAAAGTGACTCTGGAGTTTCCAAAAGGACCGGAGGAAGCGTAATGGAAACAATGAAAGATATCAAGGCGCGTTTTGCGTCAGCGAAGGAGGCGAATATAACGCCCTTTTTCGTCATTATGAAAATGATGAGAGAAGCGGTGTACAGAAACTGATCCAGCAGTATCACAAAAAGCTTCAGGCTCTGGAGGATGAGCGTGTACGTACAGAGAGCATGAAGAAATATGAACATGAATATGAGCATCTTGGATATCTTTGCGGGATCGATGAGGTGGGAAGAGGCCCTCTTGCCGGACCGGTAGTCGCCTGTGCGGTGATCCTTCCGAAAGACTGCGATATTTTATGGCTGAATGATTCTAAAAAAGCTTACAGCTAAGAAGAGAGAAGAATTGTACGATGTGATCCTGGAGGGAGCAGTTTCTGTTGGAATTGGAATGGCAAGTCCGGAGAGGATTGATGAGATCAATATCCTGCAGGCAACCTATGAGGCAATGCGTCAGGCAGTGAGCAGGCTTTCTGTACAGCCGCAGCTGCTTTTGAACGATGCGGTTACCATACCGGAAATCCAGATTCCGCAGGTACCCATCATCAAAGGTGATGCAAAAAGTGTATCCATTGCGGCAGCAAGTATTGTTGCCAAAGTGACCAGAGACCGGATGATGGAAGAATATGATAAGGTTCTTCCGGAATACGGATTTGCCTCCAATAAAGGATATGGTTCTGCAGCGCATATTGAAGCACTGAAGAAATATGGACCAAGTCCGATACATAGAAAAACGTTTATCACACATTTTGTATAAAAATACTTAAGATACCGACATCAAAAACAGAAAGGTTTTGTTTATCTGAAGGAAAATAGAAGACAGAAGGGCAGCTATTATGAAGGAATTGCTGCAGCGTTCCTGCAAGAAAAGGGGCTGCAGATCAAGGAAAGAAATTTTCGCTGCCGAAGTGGTGAGATCGATCTTGTTGCGCAGGATGGAAGATATCTGGTGTTTATTGAAGTGAAATACAGAAAGAACGGAAAGAGTGGAAGTCCTTTTTCAGCGGTAGGGAGAGAAAAACAGAGGATCATTAGCAAAGTGGCAATGTTTTATCTGATTGCACATGGATACCGGGAGCTGCCTCCCTGCCGTTTTGACGTAGTAGGAATTGATGGAGAGAACATCCACTGGATAAAAAATGCTTTTGATTTTTGCAGTTGAAAGGACTGGTCACATAAGATGAAAATAAAATGGTATAAAGATAAACAGCTAATGAATGTAAATCAGAAGAACAAGGTTACCTGGCTTACATATCCTGCTTTTGAGAAATTTCCCGGGATCGTACATGGCTTCAGTACCCGCCTGGGAGGAGTAAGCCAGGGGATTTATGAATCTATGAACTTAAGCTTCACAAGAGGGGATGAAGAGTCTGCGGTGCGGGAAAATTACCGCAGACTTTCTGCTGCTATGGGATTTTCCATGGAAGATATCGTAACCTCTGATCAGACACACACCACCAATGTACGTGTGGTCACGGAAGAAGACAGAGGAAATGGGATCACAAAACCAAGACCTTATACAGATGTGGATGGAATGATCACCAATGTGCCGGGACTGGTGCTGGCAACGTTTTATGCGGACTGTGTACCACTTTTCTTTATAGATCCGGTACATAGAGCTGTGGGATTATCTCATTCCGGCTGGAGAGGTACTGTAGGAAAGATCGGAAAAGTGACGGTGGAGAAGATGACTGAGGAATTTCAGACAGATCCTTCAGAGCTTTATGCAGCCATTGGTCCTTCTATCTGTCAGGATTGCTATGAAGTCAGTGAAGATGTGATCGATCAGTTTAGAGAGGCGTTTGAAGAAAAATACTGGGATGTGCTTTTTTACAGAAAACCAGATGGGAAATACCAGCTGAATCTGTGGGAGGCGAACCGAAGGATCTTTCTGGATGCAGGCATAAAAGAAGAGCGGATCTCAATGCCGGGCATCTGCACCTGCTGTAATCCGCTCTTTCTTTACTCACACAGGGCTTCTCACGGGAAACGTGGAAACCTGGGAGCATTTATTACTGTTCGTTGACTTTTTTCATGAGATCCATGATCTTTTCGTTGCTGGAACGAACCTTCTCGACAGATACATCATGATTGATGATATCGATGATACTTGCAAGATATTTGCTCATGTTTGCTTCGATATAGTATGGACGGTCAAGAAGCTCAGGAATACGATAGTTAAGGTTGGTTGTGATGACTCTGTCCAGCCAGCCTTTTTCGTAATATTCATCAAATTTGGCTACGCATCTGTAAACAGACCGTAGGTTGTGCAGACGAATACACGTCCGGCTTTACGCTCTTTGAGCTGACGGGCAACATCCAGCATGCTTTCTCCGGAAGAGATCATATCGTCGATGATGACAACATCTTTGCCCTCTACGGAATCTCCGAGGAATTCGTGAGCAACGATCGGGTTCTTTCCGTTGACAACGGTGGAGTAATCACGGCGTTTGTAGAACATACCCATATCGACTCCAAGGATATTGGAGAAGTATACAGCACGGGACATGGCACCTTCATCCGGGCTGATGATCATGAGATGATCATTGTCAAGCTTGAAATCAGGGACATTTTTGACCAGTGCTTTCAGGAACTGGTATGTGGGGAAAAGTTATCAAAGCCCTTCAGCGGAATAGAGTTCTGTACACGTGGGTCATGAGCATCAAAAGTAATGATGTTGGAAACACCCATGGCACTTAACTCGCGAAGTGCAAGTGCACAGTCAAGAGATTCTCTCTTGGTGCGTCTGTGCTGACGTCCCTCGTAAAGGAATGGCATGATAACGTTGATACGGTGTGCTTTACCGGTGGCTGCGGAGATGATTCTCTTCAGATCCTGGTAATGGTCATCCGGAGACATGTGGTTCTCATGACCGCATACGCTGTAAGTAAGGCTGTAATTGGTCACATCTACCATGATATAAAGGTCTGTTCCGCGGACAGATTCCTTGATGTAACCCTTACCCTCACCGGTTCCGAAACGTGGGCATTCGCAATCTACAAGGAAAGATTTTTCTGCATATCCCTGTGGGATGATGGTGGATTTTTTTGCGGCTACAAGTTCTTTACGGAATTTAACCAGCTTTTTGTCAACCTCCTCGGCCAGTTCGCGGCATCCGGCAAGTGCGGCGATTCGGATCGGGGCAACAGGCATAGACTTTTCCAGCAATTCTATGTTTGGCATAATATTCCTCCTAAGTGTATGTCATTAAAAATTCTCAGTCTATTTATAACATCAGACCCACGTGTCAGTCAAGGTGTTTTCTCAAAGTGTTGATTTTTAAGAGCAAAGTTGTTATTATATACGGGATAGAAAAGGGAGATAATGATGAAATTAAGAAAGCATATGATTTCCAGGGTGCTGCCCGACAGTATTGCCGAGGAGCTGGGGCTGGAGCCGGGAGACAGACTTGTGTCTGTAAACGGACAGCCTGTGGAAGATGTCTTCGATTACCGGTATCTCATGAATGAAGAGCTCGTGGTGCTTCTGATAGAGAAGCTGATGGCGAAGAGTGGGAACTGGAGGTAGAGAAGGAATATGAGGAAGACCTTGGAATAGAATTTGAGAACGGAGGACTGATGGATGACTATCGCTCCTGTTCAAATAAGTGTATGTTCTGTTTTATTGACCAGATGCCGCCGGGTATGCGTGAGACGCTGTATTTTAAGGATGATGATTCCAGGCTTTCCTTTCTTCAGGGAAATTATGTTACACTTACCAATATGAGTGAGAAGGATATTGAGCGTGTGATCCGCTATCATCTGGAACCGATCAACATTTCGTTCCAGGCAATGAATCCGGAACTCCGGTGTAAAATGCTGCATAACCGTTTTGCAGGAAAGGCTCTGGATAAGGTGGATATGCTGTACAATGCAGGAATCACCATGAATGGACAGATTGTACTGTGTAAGGGTGTCAATGACGGAGACGAGCTGGAATACAGCCTCGAAAAGCTTTCCGCTTATGCGCCGGTCCTTCAGAGCGTTTCTGTTGTACCGGTAGGACTTACCAAATACAGAGAAGGTCTCTATCCTCTGGAACCTTTTAATAAGGAAGATGCTGAAAAAGTCCTGGGGCAGATCGAACGCTGGCAGAAGATCATGATGGAGAAATATGGGATCCATTTTATCCATGCTTCAGACGAATGGTATATTCTGGCAGACAGGGAGCTTCCCTGTGAGGATGAATATGATGGATATCTGCAGCTTGAGAATGGCGTGGGAATGCTCAGACTTCTGGAAACGGAAGTAAAAGAAACGCTGGAGGGGCTTTCCGGTGACGACCGTAAGGTGACAGGCAGGATCGCCACAGGAAAACTGGCAGCGCCTTTTATCGCACGCTATATAAAAGAGATCCAGAAGAAATATCCCAATGTGCAGATTCCGGTCACAACCATCGAGAATCGTTTTTTCGGTGAAAAGATCACAGTGTCCGGCCTGATCACCGGGCAGGATCTGAAAGAGCAGCTTTCCGGTCTTGACCTTGGAGAGAAGATTCTGATCCCGTGCAGCATGCTGAAAGGTGATGAGGAGATTTTTCTGGATGACATGACACTGGAAGAGCTTTCGGAAGCGCTGAACACAGAAATTGTAATCGTAGACACAGGAGGACGTGATCTGGTGGAAGCCGTGATCTACTCCGGAACATAAACAAACAAGAAGGAGACAGATTTATGAGCAAACCAGTAGTAGCGATAGTGGGAAGGCCTAATGTAGGCAAATCCACTCTGTTTAACGCTCTGGCAGGTGACAATATTTCCATAGTAAAGGATACACCAGGAGTAACCCGTGACAGGATTTATGCAGATGTCACATGGCTTGACAGGACATTTACTCTGATCGATACAGGCGGAATCGAGCCGGACAGCAGCGATATCATTCTCTCCAGAATGAGAGAGCAGGCACAGATCGCCATTGATACGGCAGACGTGATCATTTTTATCACAGATGTTCGCCAGGGTCTTGTGGATTCCGATGCCAAGGTGGCAGATATGCTCCGCCGCAGCGGCAAGCCGGTACGTCTTGTAGTTAACAAGGTAGACAGCCACCAGAAATATATGATGGACGTATATGAGTTTTACAATCTTGAATCGGAGAACCGATTCCGATTTCCGCAGCTAACAGACAAGGCCTTGGAGATATGCTGGATGAGGTGATCAAAGAGTTCCCGGATAAGAGTGAAGAGGAAGATCAGGATGATATTCCGAAGATCGCCATTGTAGGAAAGCCGAACGTGGGAAAATCTTCTCTGATCAACAAGCTTCTTGGAGAGGAGCGTGTGATCGTATCCAATATTGCAGGAACCACACGTGATGCTATAGACACAAAGGTTACCTGGAACAAAAAAGATTATATTTTTATCGATACTGCAGGACTTCGACGCAAGGGTAAGGTAAAAGAAGAGATCGAGCGCTATAGTGTTATCCGTACTGTGACAGCTGTAGAGCGTGCAGATGTGGTTGTAGTTGTGATCGATGCCTCCGAGGGCGTTACCGAGCAGGATGCTAAGATCGCGGGAATCGCTCATGACAGAGGAAAGGGTATCATCGTAGCGGTAAATAAATGGGATGCCATTGAGAAAAATGACAAGACCATCTACAAGCATACGGAAAAGATCCGTCAGATCCTTTCCTTTATGCCATATGCACAGATCATCTTTATCTCTGCAAAAACAGGTCAGAGACTTCCAAAGCTTTTCGAAAATATCGATACAGTTATCGAAAATCAGACACTTCGTATCCAGACAGGTGTTCTTAATGAGATCCTTTCTGAGGCAGTCGCTCTTCAGCAGCCGCCGTCTGACAGAGGAAGAAGACTGAAGATCTTCTATATGACACAGGTTGCGGTAAAACCGCCGACATTTGTTATCTTTGTCAATGACAAGGAACTGATGCATTTTTCCTATGTAAGATATCTGGAGAACAAGATCAGGGATGCATTTGGATTTTCCGGAACTTCCCTGAAATTTATCATCCGCGAGCGCGGGGAAAAGGAATAAAAGTATGGAACGTATTATTTGTCTTGTTATCGGTTATGTATGCGGGCTTTTTCAGACAGGCTATATTATTGGAAAAGTCCACAAGACAGATATCAGAGATCATGGCAGCGGGAATGCGGGTACTACGAATGCCTTCCGGACCTTTGGAAAGAAAGCGGGAGCGATCACCCTGCTGGGAGACTGCCTGAAGTGTGTACTGGCTATTGTGATCGTGAGAATGGTTTATGGAAATTCCATGAATGGTATCCTTCCGCTTCTTACCCTTTATGCAGCATTGGGATGTATCCTCGGCCACAATTTTCCGATTTCTATGGAATTTCGCGGTGGAAAGGGAATTGCTGCTTCTGTAGGCATGATCATTGCTTTTGACTGGCGGATATTTATTGTATGTGCAGTTGTCTTTTTTGCACTGTTCTTTACAACTCATTATGTATCGCTTTGCTCTCTCAGTGCATATGCGGTGGCTTTTATCCTGGTCCTGGTTTTTGGACATATGGGAAAATATGGGATGGATCAGGCGCATACTGTTGAGCTTTATATCGTGATGGCAGTTCTTACAGCAATGGCGTTCTACAGACACAGGGCAAACATTGTAAGACTGTTTCATGGAACAGAGAATAAGGTGTTTTTAAGCAGTAAGAATAAAAAATAAGAGGTAAGATTTATGGCAAAAATCAGCGTACTGGGTTCGGGGAGCTGGGGATTAGCCTGGCACTCCTGTTGCATAATAATGGCCATGAAGTCCTTCTTTGGTCAGCAAGACCGGAGAATGCCCGAAAACTCCGGGAAAAAAGAGAAAATCCTGACAGCTTCCGGGGGTACGCTTCCGGATGAAATCGATGTCCTGACAGATCTGGAGCGTGCGCTTAAGGATGTGGATGTAACAGTTCTGGCAGTAGCTTCCCCGTATATCCGGAGTACTGCACACAAGATGGCATCGTTTGTGTGCAGGGACCAGAAGATCGTCAATGTTGCAAAAGGTATTGAGGAAAAGACACTGAAAACACTCAGCGAGGTGATTGAAGAAGAAATCCCGCAGGGTAATGTAGCTGTACTTTCCGGTCCAAGCCATGCGGAAGAAGTAGGACGCGGACTTCCTACAACCTGTGTGATCAGCGCACATACACAGGAAACTGCGGAATACCTTCAGAGCATTTTTATGAGCCCTGTGTTCCGCGTGTATACAACACCGGATATCCTTGGGGTGGAACTTGGCGGAGCACTGAAAAATGTAATCGCACTGGCAGCAGGTACTGCCGACGGCCTTGGATATGGAGATAATACCAAGGCGGCACTGATCACCAGGGGAATCACGGAAATAGGAAGACTTGGTAAAAAAATGGGGGCGCAGATGGAAACCTTTTACGGCCTGTCCGGGATCGGCGACCTGATCGTGACTTGTGCAAGTAAGCATAGCCGTAATCGAAAGGCCGGATATCTGATCGGCCAGGGATATACGATGGAAGAAGCTATGAAAGAAGTGCAGATGGTTGTGGAAGGTGTTTATTCTGCAAGAGCTGCAAGAGAGCTTGCGGAGAAATATGAGGTGGAGATGCCTATCATAACGGAAGTGAACCGCGTACTGTTTGAAGGAAAATCAGCAGCGGAAGCAGTAATGGACCTGATGCTGCGTGATAAAAAAGTGGAAACGCCCATGCTCCCGTGGGAAAATGTGTGAGCGGATCAGTTAAATATTTCCGGGTTTCCGATATGTGAAATGCTAAGCTGGGAATAACAGGATCGCCGTATCAACTGAAAAGAAAAAATAAAAAGATATCTGCCAGAAGATTACTTATGATCTGACAGATATCTTTTTTGCATTATTATGGAAATTAAAATTGAATATCACGGAGATCTTCTGGAACATGAGAAGTATGCAGATCTTCGTTCAGTGTATCGATGATCGCCATATCTTCATCCTCGATATTGAAGTCAAAGATGTTTCCATTGCTGCGGATTCGTTCCGGGTTGATGGATTTCGGAATGACAGAAATTCCCTTCTGTATTGCCCAGCGAAGCCCGATCTGTGCAGGAGTCCTGGCATATTTGGTCCCCAGAACACACATTACATCATTATCAAAATATGCACCTCTTGCCAGAGGAGCATAAGCCTGTACCTGAATACCGAAAGCCTTGCAGTATTCAATCAGTTCAGCAGGGTAACACAAAGGATGGCACTCGATCTGGTTTACAGCAGGAATAACCCCGGATATCTTACGAAGCTCTTCCAGATGCCGGATATCAAAATTACTGACGCCGATACTTAAAGCACGTCCAGATTCCAGAATGGATTCCAGCTCTTTCCAGGTGCTCAAATAGCAGCCGGGAACCGGCCAGTGTATCAGATAGAGATCTACATAACTGACTTTCAGACGGTCGAGACTACGGGAAAAAGCTCCCTGGACATCGCCGAGACGCTGCGCATTGTTCCAGATCTTGCTGGTGATGAAAAGATCCTTTCTGGGAACTCCGCATTTGGCAATGGCACGGCCAACGCTTTCTTCATTTTTATAAACAGAAGCGGTATCGATCATGCGGTAGCCGGCGGAAATAGCAGAAGTGACTGCTGCTTCGGCCTGTACGTCATCGGGCAACTTGTATACGCCAAGCCCCAGAAGAGGCATTTCTCTGTCGTTGTTCAGAAAAACAGTTTCTTTCAAAATAATTCCTCCTTGTATGTTCTGCTTTCCATGCTTTTGCTATTATAGCACAAAAATATGAAAGAATCACATCAATTATATTACAAAAGTGATAAAGCTTAGAGTTGGACAGACGCGCAGACTGGGTAATAAGTTGTGGTTTGAAGAGACTAACTTCGTTAAAAATGAAACAATCGAGTTAATTTACTGTCAAAGTTTTTGGAAAAATAGGAAAAACAGCATATAATTTTGGCTATATTTTATAATTATTTTCTTGATAATAACAGTGAAAAGATGTATAATAAATTTAATTGATAAATTCTTGTCATGAGAGTGTCCGCCTGGCGGATACAGGAAAGGGGTATTTATGCATTTAATCAAAGATGAGAATGGCAATCTTGTTCAGCATGGACATGCAGACAGCCATGAACATACACATGAGCACACCCATGAGGACGGTGTGACTCACAGCCATACACACAGCCATGCGGAAGGAGATAACCATTGTCATACACACGGTGATGGACACTGCGGTTCCTGCGAGAGCGGTGACTGCAAGAATGAGACTGTAGCACTTCTTACCTACATGCTGCAGCATAACGAGCATCATGCCGCAGAACTTGATCAGATGGCTGACAATCTTAAGAAGCTTAATATGGATGCAGCTGCGAAGACGATCAAAGAGGCAGTTGCAGATTTTCAGAAAGGCAATATGAGACTTGGACTTGCCCTTACACTTGTTAAGGAAGAGTTGAAATAAAAACCGACAGAATAGTTTTGACAGCATAGTGGTTAAATGATGCCACTTATTTGGAGGAATGATTATGTGTCTTGCAACAGTATATAAGGAAGAAGATAATTCTGTGATCTTTAAGAATGTAAGCCGGATCGATGTGGATGGAAATAAATTGATCCTTCGAGATATCATGGGAGATGAGCGCGTGGTAGAAGGCAGTATCCTTATGGTGGATCTTGCAAACAGCATCGTGAAACTGCAGTGTAACTGATACAAATACGTGGAGGACGATCAATGAAATTATCTGAAGCAATGAGAGAAAAAATGCTGCTTTCCTTTGAACTTTCCGCCAAAGACAGAAAAAGGTATGGCAAACCTGCCGGGAACCATTGAACATCTCATGAAGTATAGACCGGAGTATATTTCCTGTACATACGGTGCCGGCGGCGGAAATGTCGGTGCCAACAGGGAAGTATGCCAGATGATCAGGAATGCAGGAACTGTTCCTGTAACACACTTCACAGTGATCAAGAACACAAAAGAAGGAATCAGACAGCAGTTGGAACAGTATCTGGCAGATGGCGTTGACCATATGCTGGCACTTCGCGGAGATATTCCACTTGGTGAGACAACAACCTGTGGAGACTTCAATTATGCGACAGACCTTGTTAAATTTGTCCGTGATGAATTTGGCGATAAGTTCGAGATCGCAGTAGCCGGTTCACCGGAAGGCCATATCGCATGCAGAAGCTTGGATGCTGATATTGCTGTTTTGAGACAGAAACAGGACAATGGTGCTGATTATATCATGACCCAGCTCTGCTGGGATATGGAACAGTTTAAATACTGGTTGGACGCTATCCGCGAGGCTGGAGTGACAATGCCTGTAGATGTTGGTGTAATGCCAATCTTGGATCAGGCAGCTACCATTAATATGGCTCTTTCACGTAATGGCTGTGTAATGGACAGTGAGCTTTGCAGGCTGATCTCCAGAAACTGGCTGTTCCCGAATCCGTTTAACGCTAAAGATGCTGATGGTAAACCATTTGACATGTTCTATGAGGACAAGGTTAAACGATTCAAAGAAGAAGGAATCGAATACACCATCAGACAGATCGATGAGTATCGCGCTCTTGGTGTTGACGGTATCCATCTTTATGCATTAAACAAATGGAAAGATGTATCCGAGATCATTGACAGATCCGGACTTCGTACACTTATCTAATCATCAACGAAATAAATAAGAATTCCGGCACGATGCGGAGGTGTCAGAACAGTATCAGGCACCTCCCTTATGCGCCGGCATAACAGATATAAAATCAGGAGGTGCCCGTTTTATGGCACATGTTATTGCAGTCGCCGGAAAAGGCGGCGTTGGAAAAACTACATTATGCGGAATGCTGATCCAGTATCTCTGCGAAAAGAAAAAAAGGACCTGTACTGGCGGTAGATGCAGATGCCAATTCAAATCTGAACGAGGTTCTTGGCGTAGAAGTAGATACAACTCTTGGCGATGTACGTGAGGAGATCGCACATGCTGAGATGACAGAGAAAAGCCCGATCCCCAAAGGAATGTCCAAGGCAGATTATGCAGAGGTACGTTTCGAGGATGCTCTTGCTGAGGAAGATGATTACGATCTTCTTGTAATGGGAAGAACCCAGGGAAAAGGATGCTATTGCTTTGTAAACGGTCTGCTTCAGGCACAGCTTGCCAAATACCAGAAGAATTATCCATATATTGTTGTGGACAATGAAGCAGGGATGGAACATATCAGCAGAGGAATCCTTCCGAGCATGGAGACAGCAATCCTTGTAAGTGACTGTTCCAGAAGAGGTGTACAGGCAGTTGGCAGGATCGCAGAACTTATTAAGGAATGCGATATGAAGCCTTCCAGAGTGGGTCTTATTATCAACCGCGCGCCAAAAGCAGAACTGAATCCAGGAATCCTTGAGGAGATCCGGAATCAGGGTCTCGATCTGATCGGTGTGGTGCCACAGGATGAGGCAGTTTATGAATATGACTGCGATGGTAAACCAACCGTTACTCTTCCTGAGGATAATCCGATGAGAAAAGCAGCTTTTGAAATTTTTGATAAATTAGGTTTATAACGAAATATAAACCTTTTTTTAAAAAGAAAATAACCCATGGGTGGGGATGGGTTCCTGCTCTGGGCTTATTATAAAAAGAAAAATAAAAATAGATGTGCTATTAAAGGAGGTCTATAATGAGTGAATTCAAATTAACTACAGTGGAGGAATTTGAAGCCGCTACAGCCCGTCTTCTCGAGACAGGTGCAAAGGTAGGAGCAGATGCATGGCAGATCCGTGCAAAGAACCAGACTCCGCACTGTAAATTCGGTGAGCAGGGTATCTGCTGCCGTATCTGTGCAATGGGACCGTGTCGTATTACACCGAAGGCTCCAAGAGGAATCTGCGGATGTGATGCCCATGGTATCGTAGGAAGAAACTTCCTTAAATTTACAGCCGGTGGTGCAGCTACTCACTCCGATCATGGTCGTGAGATCTGCCATACACTGTACTGTGCAAAAGAGGGCGGAAATTATCAGGTAAAAGATCCTGAGAAACTGCTTCGCATCGCTAAAGAGTGGGGCGTGGAAACAGAAGGCAAGGATATCTATGATCTGGCTCATGAGATGGCTGAGATCGGTCTTATGGAATATGGTAAACCGTTCGGATATCAGAGATTCCTTGACAGAATGCCTGCCGGACAGAAAGAAAAACTGATCGAGAACGAAATCGCACCACGTGCTATCGACCGTGAGGTTGCAAGCTCCCTGCATATGTCTCATATGGGATGTTCATCTCTTCCGGAAGCACTTGTAAAACAGTCTATTCGCTGCGGTATGGCTGATGGATGGGGCGGTTCCATGATGGGAACAGAGTTCTCTGATGTATTATTCGGAACTCCGAAGCCACTTGATACAGAGGCTAACCTTGGAGTAATGGTTGAAGAGAACGTAAACATTGTTGTACACGGACATGATCCGAGTCTTTCTGAGATGATCTGTGAGTATGCAGACAGCAAAGAAATGATCGATTATGCAAAATCTGTAGGAGCAAAAGGAATCACCGTTTCCGGTGTGTGCTGTACTTCTAACGAGGTAGCTATGCGTCGTGGTGTTCCGATGGCTGGTAACTTCCTGCAGCAGGAGAACGTAGTACTGACAGGTGCCTGCGAGGCGATCGTAGTTGATGTTCAGTGTATCTTCCCTGCATTAGGACCTCTGAGCAAATGTTTCCATACTAAATTTGTTACAACTTCTCCGATCGCTCAGATGCCGGATTCTGAATTTATCAGATTCAACGCTGAGACAGCAGGAGAAAATGCAAAAGCAATCGTTAAGATGGCTATCGATAACTTCAAGAACAGAAAACCTGAGCTTGTACATATCCCGCAGCTGAAACAGAAAGCTACTGTTGGTTACTCAGTAGAAGCGATCGTCAAAGTTCTTGATGGTGTTACAAACTCTCAGGTTGACGTAACAGGAACAACCAAACCATTACTTGAGTGCATCACTTCCGGTGTTATCCGTGGTGCTGTTGCTATGGTTGGATGTAACAATCCTAAGATCCGTCCTGACTATGCACATATCGAACTGATGAAGAAGTGTATCGCAAATGATATCATTATCATCGCTTCCGGATGTTCCGCACAGGCAGCTGCTAAAGCTGGTCTGATGGACAAATCCGCAAGAGATCTCTGCGGTGCAGGTCTGAAACGTGTCTGTGAGCTGGCTGATATCCCACCAGTACTTCATATGGGATCCTGCGTAGATATCTCCCGTATGATGATCCTGGCTGCTGAACTTGCAAAAGATGCAGGACTTCAGATCAATCAGCTTCCTGTAGTAGGATGTGCTCCTGAGTGGATGTCTGAAAAAGCTGTATCCATCGGTAACTACGTAGTTGGTACTGGTATTGATACATTCCTTGGCGTTGATCCATATGTTTCCGGTTCTTCAGAAATGTGCGAACTTCTTACAGAGGGAACAAGAAAATGGACAGGTGCTGCTTACACAGTAGAGACAGACATCGAGAAATTAGTTGATCTTATGATCGAGAGAATTGAAGAGAAGAGAACAGCATTAGGAATCTAATCCGTTGCGATCTTTAAAATGTTATAAAAGGTGGAAGACGTAAAATGAAAATAGCAGTAACCGGTAAAGGCGGAGTAGGAAAGACAACTTTCGCAGCAACACTTGCAAGACTATACGCAGATGAGGGAAAAAAAGTCCTTGCGGCGGATGTGGATCCGGATGCGAACCTGGGTCTTGCCCTTGGATTTGACGAGGAAACCTTGGATTCTATTGTTCCAATCTCAAAAATGCGTAAGCTCATAGAAGAACGCACCGGAGCCAACAGCCAGAATCAGTTTTATAAACTGAACCCAAAGGTAGACGATATTCCGGATACTTATGGAAAAACCTGTAATGGCGTAAAGCTGCTTGTCCTTGGAACTGTGGAAACAGGTGGAGGCGGATGCGTCTGTCCTGAACATGTGATGCTTAAAAGAGTGATCAATAACCTTGTGATCCACAGAGATGATGTGGTGATCATGGATATGGAGGCCGGCCTGGAACATCTGGGCCGGGGCACCACGGAGAGCATGGATGAATTTATTGTAGTGATCGAACCAGGGGCAAGAAGTGTACAGACATATAAGAATGTCAAACGTCTTGCAAAGGATCTGGGAGTTTCTCAGGTTAAGGTCGTGGCCAATAAGGTAAGAAATCCGGAGGATGAGGAATTTATCCGGAGTAAGATCCCGGCAGAGGATCTGCTTGGAATGATCCACTACAATACAGAAGTTATAGATGCTGATCGTCAGGGAAAATCTCCCTACGATTTCAGTGAAACTGTAACAGCTGAAATCAGAAAAATCAAAGACAAAATTGATCAGAATTCAATTCTGTAAAAATAGGAGGTATTACAGTGACTTTATTTGATAGAGTATTCGGCGGAAACGATGCTGTATATGGTTTAACAGAGGGTGCTATTGACGGCGCGATCGCTCAGTATGGCGAAGACAAAGCTGTCAGCTTCCCGAATACCGCTTACAGCCTTCCTTGCTACTATGCTGTAACAGGAACAAAAGTTACAACATTAAAAGAATTAAAAGAAGCTCTTGGCGTTGTAAAAACACTTATGACAAGAGAGAAAAGACTGAACGATGCATTCATGTCCGGTGTTGCTACAGCACTCTGCGCAGAGTTCATCGAGGTTCTGAAATATATCGACGGAGCAACTCCTTACGAAGAGCCATGCTATGGACATCTTGGTGATGCTGTTATCCGTGAGCTCGGTGTACCGCTTGTAACAGGTGATATCCCAGGCGTTGCTGTTATCCTTGGTGCTGCTCCTACTACAGAAGAGGGTGTTGCTCTTGTAAAGAGCTATCAGGCACAGGGTATCCTGGTAACACTTGTTGGCGGAATCATTGATCAGGTTGCAGAAGCCGGAATGAAGACAGGTGCCAACGTTCGTGTTATTCCTCTTGGAAAAGATGTTACATCTGTTGTTCATGTAGTTTCCGTTGCGATCCGTGCAGCTCTGATCTTCGGTAACGTAACACCTGGAGATGCAGGAACACTTATGAAATACACAATGGATCGTGTACCGGCATTTGTTAACGCATTCAAACCTCTGGATGATGTGATCGTAGCATGCGGTGCAGGCGCTATCGCACTTGGATTCCCGGTTGTTACAAATGAGACAGAGAATATCTTCCGTGTACCGAAGAGCCTTATCGTTCAGGAGGACGTAAGCAAATTCAACGCTACTTCCCTTGAGGCACGTGACATTAAGATCAAAATTACAAATATCGATATTCCGGTTGCTTTCGCATCTGCATTCGAGGGTGAGATCATCCGTCGTAAAGATATGCAGGTTGAGTTCGATGGTTCCCGTGTAGACTGTGCAGAGCTTGTACAGACCTGCGATGCTTCTGAGATCGAGGATCACAAGATCACAGTAATCGGACCTGAAGTAGATGAGATGGAATTCGGCAGCAAGAACAGCATTGCATATGTTGTTAAAGTTGCAGGTAAGAATATGCAGTCTGACTTTGAGCCGGTTATCGAGCGTAAATTCCACAACTACATCAACTGTATCGAGGGTGTATACCATACAGGACAGCGTGATATGCAGCGTATCCGTATCAGCATTGAGGCATTTAATGCAGGCTTCAGAATCAAACATATCGGTGAGGTTCTTTATGCATCTGTTAAGAATGAGTTCGATGCGGTTGTTGATAAATGTGAGGTTGTTATCTATACAGATCCTGCTGAGTGTACAAGAATCCGTCATGAGGTTGCAATTCCGATCTTTGACAAACGTGATGAGCGTCTTGATACTCTGACAGATGAGTCTGTTGACGTATATTACAGCTGTATCCTTTGCCAGGCATTCGCACCAAGCCACGTATGTGTAGTAACACCTGAGAGACTTGGTCTTTGCGGTGCGGTTTCATGGCTGGATGCAAAAGCTACACATCAGCTTGACCCAGCTGGTCCTTGCCAGATCATCACAAAAGAGCGTCCGATCGATGAGAATCTTGGTTCTTATGAGGACGTTGATGAGGCAGTTCAGAAATTCTCCCAGGGTGCTCTGGAGCACGTTACACTGTACTCCATCATGCAGGATCCGATGACTTCCTGCGGATGCTTCGAGTGTATCTGTGGTATCGAGCCATTCTCCAACGGTGTTGTTATTGCTAACCGTGAGTATGCAGGCATGACACCACTTGGAATGACATTCCCTGAGATGGCATCCATGACAGGTGGTGGAGTTCAGACACCTGGATTCATGGGACATGGTAAACATTTCATTTCCTCCAAGAAGTTCATGAAGGCTGAGGGCGGTATCGAGCGTATCGTATGGATGCCGAAAGAACTGAAAGAATTCGTAGCTGACAGACTTAATAAGACTGCAAAAGAGCTTTACGGAATCGATAACTTTACAGACATGATCGGTGATGAGACGATCGCAGAAGATCCAGAGACACTGGTTGCATTCCTTACAGAAAAAGGACATCCGGCTCTCGGACTTGATCCGATGATGTAATTTATCCGGGAGAAGGATGTGCGGACATCCTTTCTCTTGTAAACTGTTAAAAAGTTTGTTGATTTTTTAACAGAAATATAGTGCTGCATCTTGCCAATAACTGGTGCTATGTAGTATAATATAAGAAGCTCTGTAGTTTTTAATTATTATTTTTAAGGAGGCTAACGAAAAATGCCGTTTAATCAGAAACCACAAAAGTTCAATGCAAAGATTAATGCTGTCACAATCGGAAGCGGAGATAAGACTGTGACAATTGGTGGGGATTGTACATTCCCATTTTATTCCTTTGACGCAGAGTCAGAGAACTGCCCGAAGATCGGTGTAGAGATCTCTGATATGGGTCTTGAGGGCGTATCTGAAGGTATCAAAGCTTACTATGAAGGCGCTACTACAATGGCTGACATTGCTAAGAAAGCTGCAGCTATGGAGGGTGCTGACTTTGTTGCACTTATTCTTGAGGGCGGTGACCCGAACGGTGTTAACAAATCTATCGATGAGCTGATCGCAGTTGTTAAAGAAGTTGCAGATGCAGTTGACTGTCCACTGGTTGTAGAGGGCTGCAAGAATGTTGAGAAGGATGCAGAGCTCCTTCCGAAGGTTGCAGAGGCTCTTCAGGGCAGAAATGCACTGATCCTTTCCGAGAAAGAGGAGAACTACAAAGCAATCGGTGCAGCAGCAGGTCTTGCTTACAATCAGATCGTAGGCGCTGAGTCTGCCGTTGATATCAACCTTGCTAAACAGCTTAACGTTGTTACTACACAGCTTGGTGTAGATGCTAAGAAGATCGTTATGAATATCGGTAGTGCAGCAGTTGGTTATGGATATGAGTACGTAGTATCTACTATGGACCGTATCAAAGGTGCCGCTTTAGGGCAGAATGATAACATGCTGCAGATGCCTATTATTACACCTGTATCCGCTGAGACATGGAATGTTAAAGAGGCAATGGCTTCTGAAGCAGACATGCCGGCATGGGGACCACAGGACGAGCGTGGAATCGACATGGAAGTTGAGACAGCAGCAGCTGATCTTGCAGCTGGTTCTGATGCAGTTATCTTAAGACATCCGGAATCTGTTAAGACAATTTCCAAGCTGATCAAAGCACTTGCGTAATAAATAGGAGGATAAAGAGCTATGGCACTGAATGTATTCAGATCTTTAAATTAACACCAAAGAAAAACTGTAAGGAATGTGGATGCCCTACATGTATGGCTTTCTCTATGAAAGTTGCACAGGGCGCTATGAAAATTGAGCAGTGTCCTCATATGTCCGAGGATGCATTAGCATCTCTTTCTGAGGCAACTGCACCGCCAATGAAAACTATCAAGATCGGAACAGGCGATGGAGAGTTTACACTTGGTGGAGAGACTGTTCTTTTCAGACATGAGAAGACATTTGTAAGCAAAACAAGATATGCCGTATCACTTTGCACATGCATGAGTGATGAAGAAGTAGAAGCAAAACTTGCAGAGATCCCACACGTTGACTATGATCGTATCGGTGAGAGAATGCATGTAGAGCTTGTGTATGTAAACTGCGATGAGAATGCAGATGCTGCAAAATTTACAGCACTTGTAGAGAAGGCTAAAGGTCTTGGAAGAACACTGATCCTTGGCTGTACAGATCCTGAGATCGCAAAAGCTGCCCTTGAAGTATGTAAGGACGGCAAACCGGTTCTTAACGGAGCAAACGCTTCCAACTACAAGGCAATGAGCAAGGTTGCTACAGATGCAGGCGTAGTTCTCGGTGTATCCGGTAAGGACATCAATGAGTTATATGATACTACAGCAGCTATTGAGAAACTTGGCAACAAGAATCTTGTACTTGATACAACAGGAGCTGACATCAAAGAGACCTTTGCAAATACTGTACAGGTTCGTCGTGCAGCTCTTAAGAATCAGGACAGAACATTTGGTTATCCTTCTATCGTTAACCTTGTTAAACTTGCGAAGGGTGACAAACATTTACAGGCAGCACTTGCTTCCATGTTTACTATGAAATATGGTTCTATCATCGTTATGGAGCAGATGACATATGCAGAGGCACTTCCGCTGTTCGGACTTCGTCAGAATGTATTTACAGATCCTCAGAAGCCAATGAAGGTAGAGCCGGGTATTTATCCTCTGAACGGAGCAGACGAGAATTCTCTCGTTGTAACAACAGTAGACTTTGCTCTTACATATTTCGTAGTATCTGGCGAGCTGGAGCGTTCCGGTGTTCCGCTTAACCTGGTGATCAATGATGCAGGCGGACTTTCCGTACTTACATCCTGGGCAGCAGGTAAATTCTCCGGAAACAGCATCTCCGAGTACATCAAAGAGAATGTTGAGCCGAAGGTTAAATGCAGAAGACTGGTTATTCCTGGTAAAGTAGCAGTTCTTAAGGGCGATCTTGAGGCTAAGCTTCCTGGATGGGAGATCATCGTAGGACCAAGAGAAGCAGTACAGCTTGTGAAATTCTTAAAAGACCTTGATGCATAAACTTAAGGTTTAAGAAATCAGCTGTCCGGTAATAGCGCCGACAGTTATAAACGGCTGTGCAGGTTTGCTGCACAGCCATATCCTACTAATATGTAAAGGAGAACACGAGTATGGCAAAATTTGTAACAATTGGGGAGAGACTTTCAACAACGGCACCGGCAGTAAATAAAGCATTTACTGAGAGAGATCCTGAGCCGATCATCAAAAGAGCAAAACAGCAGCTTGATGCAGGCGCTACATATCTTGACGTAAATATCGGACCTGCTGAGAACGATGGCGAGGACCTTATGAAATGGGCAGTACAGCTCCTTCAGTCTGAGTTTGACAATGTTCCGCTTGCTCTGGATACTACAAACCAGAAAGCTATTGAGGCTGGTATTTCCGTATACAACAGAAGCAAAGGAAAACCGATCGTAAACTCTGCAGATGCTGGAGACAGAATTTCCAATATCGACCTTGCAGCAGCTAACGATGCGATCTGTATCGCACTTTGCTCTTCCGGTATGGTTGCATCAGACAATGACGAGCGTATGATGCACTGCCAGAACATGCTTGAGAGAGGTCTTGGCCTTGGTATGGAAGCAGAGGATCTCTGGTTTGATCCGCTTTTCCTTGTTGTAAAAGGAATGCAGGACAAACAGATGGAAGTTCTTGAGGCAATCAAGATGTTCTCCGAGATGGGTCTGAACTCCACTGGCGGTCTTTCCAACAACAGTAACGGTATGCCAAAACATATCCGTCCGATCATGGACTCTGCTCTTGTAGCTATGGCTATGATGAATGGTCTTACATCTGCAATCGTTAACCCTAACGACCTTCGTCTTATGGAGACAATCAAATCCTGTGACGTATTCAAGGGTAACACACTTTACGCAGATTCTTACCTTGAGATCTAATTTGGCGTGTGAACAAAACAGGAGCGCTGTTTCAGAGGCTGGGGCTTCGGCCTTCAGCCTCTTTTTTACTAATATAGTTTAGTCTAACTCCCAACGCCACAGGTGGAAGACGAATAACTTTTACGAGGCGAGAAAGGTGGTTGCCGAATGTTTAAGGTGACTTTTGCTTTTGAAAATGGCAGTACGGTAGAAGCATTTGCCAATGCGGGGGATAATTTACTGGAGGTTGCTCGTAGTGCCAATGTGGCTATCGATGCACCATGTTCCGGAAACGGAGCCTGTGGAAAATGTCGGGTACAGTTAAAAAGCGGAGAACTGGACTCAAAGAAAACTCTTCATATTTCGGATGAAGAATATGGCGCAGGCTGGCGTCTGGCCTGTATGAGCAAGATCAGTGCAGATGTGGAGGTTCTTGTTCCGGATATTGCATCCGCGTATAAGAGCCGAATGAAAGTGGCTGATTTGAGCTCAAAAGAAGAAATCGCTATTTTTGAAAATGCCAAGCATGAAGTTGAGATGGCTGGCATAGAACTTACAAACAGTCTTGATGTTGTGGAACTTCAGATGGATATTCCATCACTGGATGATACCATGCCGGATAATGAAAGACTGACCCGTGCACTTCAGAAGTTTATGAACCTGAAGCGTGTCAGAATTCCGTATGCGGTGCTTAAGAAGCTTCCGGATGTACTTCGTGAGAGTAAATTTTCTGTGAAGTGCGTGGTTCGTACAGCACCAAATGACATGTATGTTTATGATATTTTTGACAGTAAGAAAGATGTTGTGATCGGTGGTCTTGCTGTAGATATCGGTACCACAACCGTTTCTGCAGTCCTGATCAATATGGAAACAGGAGAGATCCTGGCCAAGAGTTCTTCCGGAAACGGACAGATCCGTTTTGGTGCGGATGTTATCAACCGTATCATCGAATCTCAGAAACCTGGCGGAAAGAAGAAACTTCAGGATGCAGTGATCAAAGAGACCATTAACCCGATGATCCATGAGATGTGCAGAAGCATTCATTTCCCGGAGGAACAGATCTACCGGATGTGTGTTGCTTCCAATACGACCATGAATCATCTGTTTGCAGGGATCAATGCGGATCCGCTTCGTATGGAACCGTATATTCCTACGTTTTTCAAAACAAATTCCTTGTTTGCATCGGATGTGGGAATTGAGATCAATCCGGATGCACATATTATCATGGCTCCGAATATCGGAAGCTATGTAGGTGGAGATATCACTGCCGGTACACTGGTAAGTATGATCTGGAACAGACCGGAATTCTCCCTGTTTATAGACCTTGGTACAAACGGAGAGCTTGTATTCGGTAATTCCGATTTTATGATGAGCTGTGCATGTTCCGCAGGTCCTGCCTTTGAGGGTGGAGATATCAGCTGCGGTATGCGTGCTACAGACGGTGCTATTGAGGCATGTACCATTGATAAAGAAACTATGGAGCCGACATATAAGGTTGTAGGTGAACCTGGAACCAAACCGGTAGGACTTTGCGGTTCTGGTATCATTGATGTGATCAGTGAACTTTTTATGACAGGAATCATCAATCCGAAGGGAAAATTTGTCCGTGAGGGCAAAAGAATCCGTCACGATCACTATGGCATGGGAAGCTATGTGATCGCGTTTGAAGAGGAAGCCGGTTCTGCCAAGGATGTTGAGATCACAGAAGTAGATATTGATAACTTTATCCGTGCCAAAGGCGCTATTTTCTCTGCAATCCGTACTATGCTGAATTCTCTTGATTTCGATGTTTCCATGATCGATGACGTATATGTTGCCGGTGGAATCGGAAGCGGGATCAATATGGCTAATGCAGTACATATCGGAATGTTCCCGGATATCCCTCTTGAGAAGTTCCATTATATTGGTAACTCTTCTCTGACGGGTGCTTATCTGATGCTTCATTCCACATCAGCAGAGAAGAAAACCTATGAACTGGCTTCAAATATGACTTACCTGGAGCTTTCTACAGTTCCTACCTATATGGATGAGTTTGTAGGTGCATGCTTTATTCCGCATACGGACACAAATCTGTTTCCGTCTGTTATGGAAGAACAGCAGAAGAGATAAAGCAGACTAAAACAGCAGAGGTAAAACATGGCTTTTAGTATAAATGACTTGAATTATGAAAAAGACAGCAAGGAAAGAATGCCCTGGGAGCATTATACAGAGGAGTTCGCTAAGGCAGACCCGGCAGAAATTGCCGGACGTCTTTCACTTCCTTATGACGAAGAGAAGAAAGAACTGACTCTGAAATTCCTGGGAAGCGTTTATTATATTTCCTGGCCGGATTTTCAGGTAACTCATGAGGAAGATGATGCGGGATTTTATCCTCTTGAGGAAATGCATTATGCAAAGATCCTTGCTATCCGTTTTCTGCTGAACGGGAATGTATCTCAGGGAAGCGGAAGGTTTAAAACATACAGGGAAATGCCCTGGGGAGAGGTTTATCTCCGTCAGTTTGATGGCAGGTGCATCAAACGCCTGGCTTTCACATACGGAAACAGACTTAAGGATTTCAAGGAGATCATGGAACATATCCATGCGGTTCCCGTGGATCATGGAGATATTGCATACCAGGTGGAGATCTTTCCGGGATATGTAGTTCAGATGATCCTCTGGGAGGGCGATGATGAGTTCCCGCCGTCCTCACAGATCTTGTTTTCCGATAATTTTCCGGTTTCCTTTGCGGCTGAGGATATGGCCGTTATGGGAGACGTTATCATTGGGTCTTTAAAGGCATTTCTGAAATGTCTTTAAAAATGAAAAATAGTTAAGAACAGGATGGGACCTGTTTTTATAGAGATGCAGTTTTAAGGGATTAAAAACTGTAAAAATACCTAAAGGGAGGTAACATTATGGGATTTAAAAGTGACATCGAAATTGCACAGGAGTGCGAAATGCTTCCAATTACACAGATTGCAGAGAAGGCAGGTATTGACGACAAATATCTGGAGCAGTACGGTAAGTACAAAGCAAAAATTGATTACAATCTGTTAAAAGAGAGTGACAAGAAAGATGGTAAGCTGATCCTCGTAACAGCTATCAACGACACCTGCAGGAGAGGGAAAAACAACAACAACCGTTGGTCTTGCAGATGCAATGCAGAAAATGGGCAAAAAAGTAATGGTAGCTCTTCGTGAGCCATCCCTCGGACCGGTATTCGGTGTAAAAGGTGGTGCAGCAGGCGGCGGTTATGCACAGGTAGTTCCGATGGAGGATATCAACCTTCACTTTACCGGTGACTTCCATGCGATCGGTGCGGCAAACAACCTTCTTGCAGCAATGATCGACAACCATATCTTCCAGGGCAATGACTGAACATTGACCCGAGAAAGATCACATGGAGACGTTGCGTGGACATGAACGACCGTCAGCTTCGTAATGTAGTAGATGGTCTTGGCGGAAGAACAAACGGTATGCCTCGTGAAGACGGATACGACATCACAGTTGCATCTGAGATCATGGCAGTTCTTTGCCTCGCAAGTGACATCAAAGACCTGAAAGAGAGACTTTCCAGAATCATCATCGGATATACCTATGGTAAAGTTTCCGAGCAGAAACCGGTAACAGCTGGTGATCTTCATGCAGAGGGTGCTATGACAGCACTTCTGAAAGATGCCCTGAAACCAAACCTTGTACAGACACTGGAGCATGTTCCTGCAATCGTACACGGCGGACCATTCGCAAACATCGCTCATGGATGTAACTCCGTAACAGCTACAAAGATGGCTATGAAACTTGCAGATTATGCTATCACAGAGGCTGGATTCGGTGCTGACCTTGGTGCAGAGAAATTCCTTGACATCAAGTGTCGTATGGCAGGCCTTCATCCAAGCGCAGTTGTTATCGTAGCTACTGTTCGTGCACTGAAATACAACGGTGGTGTTCCGAAGGCAGATCTGAACAACGAGAACCTTGAGGCTCTTGAGAAAGGTCTTCCAAACCTTCTGAAACATGTAAGCAATATCAAGAATGTATACAAACTTCCATGTGTAGTTGCTATCAATGCATTCCCGACCGATACCAAGGCAGAGCTTGACCTGGTTGAGGCAAAATGTAAAGAGCTTGGCGTTAACGTTGCACTTTCCGAGGTATGGGCAAAAGGCGGCGAAGGCGGCATGAAGCTTGCTGAGGAAGTAATCCGTCTTGTTGAGGAGCCGAATGACTTCACATATGCTTATGAGCTTGAGGGATCCATCGAGGATAAACTGAATAACATCGTACAGAAAGTTTACGGTGGTAAGAAGTTGTTCTTACAGCAAATGCTCAGAAACAGGCAAAACAGCTGGAAGCACTTGGATTTGGCAACTGCCCGATCTGTGTTGCTAAGACACAGTACAGTCTGACTGATGATCAGACAAAACTTGGTGCACCGACAGACTTTGAGGTAACAGTACGTAACCTGAAGATTTCCGCAGGTGCAGGATTCATCGTTGCTCTGACAGGTGAGATCATGACTATGCCAGGTCTCCCGAAAGTTCCGGCAGCAACCAAGATCGATGTAGATGAGACAGGTAAGATCACAGGTCTCTTCTAATCGGAACATAAGATCAAAAACAACCGGAGGGGGCTTTTTATAAAGCCCCCAATGGGCTCTAAAGAGTGCTAAAATAAGAATATAAGGAGGAGAGTCCTATGGGATTTTCTACCAGTACATGTACTGAATTTGTCGAGGTATTAAGCTCCAAGGCACCGGTTCCAGGCGGCGGCGGTGCATCTGCCTTGTAGCTGCTGTTGGTACAGCTCTTGGAAACATGGTTGGAAGCCTTACTGTCGGTAAGAAAAAATATGCAGATGTAGAAGATGAAATGTGGGAGCTGAAAAAGAAATGTGATCAGCTTCAGAAAGATTTCCTTCATCTGATCGAGAGAGATGCGGAAGTTTTTGAGCCTCTTTCCAAGGCTTACGGAATGCCGAGAGAGACAGAAGAAGAGAAGGCTGAGAAGGCTCGAGTAATGGAAGCTGCCCTCAAGGAAGCATGCTCTGTTCCTATGGAGATCATGGAGAAATGCTGCGAGGCTATTGAACTTATCGTTGAGTTCGGAGCAAAAGGTTCTAAGCTTGCAATCAGTGATGCTGGTGTAGGTGCTGCATTCTGCAAAGCAGCTCTTAAGGGAGCAAGCCTGAATGTGTACATTAACACAAAATCTATGGCTGACCGTGCGTATGCAGAGGAATTAAACAAAAAAGCAGACGCTATGCTTGAGAAATATACAAAGATCGCAGACGAGACATTTGACAGTGTTCTCGGAAGACTGAAATAGGAGGAACCAGACAAATGGCAAAGCAGTTATTAGGTAAAGAAGTAACAGCGGCTCTCAATGAAAAGATCAAAGCGAACGTTGCAGAGCTTCAGGCAAAAGGTGTAGATCCTACACTTTGTATTATCCGTGTTGGTGAGAATCCAAGCGATATTTCCTATGAGAGAGGTGCTACAAAGCGCTGTGAGACTCTTGGTGTTGCATGTGAGAAAATTCTTCTTCCGGAGGATGTTTCCCAGGATGAGCTTCTTGCAACCATCGATAAAGTAAACAAAGATGACAAGATCCATGGAGTTCTTCTGTTCCGTCCGCTGCCAAAACATCTGGATCAGGCAGTGATCGAGAATGCACTTGCAGCAGAGAAGGATGTTGACTGTATGACAGATCTTTCCATGTCTGGTGTATTTACAGGCAAGAAGATCGGATTCCCGCCATGTACACCGCAGGCATGCATGGAGATCCTTGATCACTATGGAATCGACTGCACAGGCAAAAAAGCGGTTGTTATCGGAAGAAGTCTTGTAGTTGGTAAACCGGCTGCCATGATGCTTGTTAAGAAAAATGCGACAGTAACGATCTGCCATACAAGAACCGTTGATATGCCGTCTGTTGCAAAAGAGGCGGATATCGTCATCGTTGCAGCTGGTCGTGCTGGTGTTGTCGGCGCTGATTATGTCAGAGAGGGACAGACTATTATCGATGTTGGTATCAATGTCAATGCAGAGGGCAAGCTTTGTGGTGATGTTGATTATGCGGCAGTTGAGCCAATCGTTGATGCGATCACACCGGTTCCTGGCGGAGTAGGAAGTGTTACAACTTCTGTTCTTGTAGGTCATGTGGTTGAAGCTGCAATGAGAAAAGCGCAGTAATAACAGTAATAAAGGGTTGATCATTTATATATGTACAGATTCCGAAATAGTTTTTGTTTACGGATGATGGTACTTGCAGGCGTTCTGGTGTTCGGAACGCCTGCAGGTGTTTTGGCAGAGGAAGCGGATCATTCTATGGAGGGTCAGATTTCGAAGCCTCAGTCATCTGGAGAGAGTGATACAGAGGGTTTTGTGGATGATTCCACAGATAATACTTATGGATATTATACGATCATGGGGTGTACCACAGTGGATGCGGAGGATATGGTAGTGCAGTATGAGGCGCAGAATGTGGAGTATCCTTCCGGCATCCTGACGGAGGGTGGTGCACCGGATATTGATACGTTTTGCACGATTGTGATAGAGGAAGCGGATGCGGAGGGCGTCCGTGGAGAGGTTGTTTTTGAGCAGGCCATGCTTGAGACCGGATGGCTTCAGTTTGGTGGGGATGCCAGTGCGGTGCAGTTTAATTTTTCGGGGCTTGGGAACTACCGGTGGTGGTGTTGCCGGTAATTCTTTTCCTGATGTAAGGACGGGGATCCGGGCGCAGGTGCAGCATCTGAAGGCTTATGCTTCTTCGGAGGAGCTGAACCAGGCTTGTGTGGATAATCGGTTCCAGTATGTTTCCCGTGAGAGTGCGCCTTATGTGGAGTGGCTTGGGATCCAGGAGAATCCTTATGGTGGCGGATGGGCCGCCGGGAGAAGTTATGGATATAAGCTTAGGAGTCTTCTGGCGGAGTTGAAGGGGGAGGAGTATACCTGGCCGGAGAGTACGGAGACGGTGGAGAAGTAGTGGTGGTGGCGAACGGGACGGCCCGGAAGGGAGTGCGGTTCTGTCCGCGGCCGGGCTTCGTCGGCGGCTGGATCTAAGGCGCCGGGATTCTGCTAAAACCATTTTCCAAAAGCCAGAACTCGCGGCTTTTTGCCGCTCAGACAGCTGGCTTTTGAAAAATAACGCAGAAGTCCCGCCGCCTAAGATCCAGCACACCTCCTGCAGAGTCGTCCGCAGACAGTACCGCACTCCCTTCCGGGCCTGTGCGTTGGTTGGGGTAAGTTGTCTGGCTAAACGATAGGATGTGGATGAGGGATGGAGGCGGGCTTTGCCCTGTCCTGGTTGATAAAATAATGGAGATGTAACCTTGAAGATTAAAGATCTAGGTTGCATCTCCGTTTTTTATTCAAATTGAAATATTTTGGGAATTATATAGTGGAATATTTTGAGGTAGTTAGTTCAACTCCAGGTTTTCCAGTTCCTGTGAGGGGAGTTTTGGTTCTTGAGCTGTCTACGTATTTTTTGAGGGCCTTGGAGGTTTTTGCGAAGCCGGCGTTGGTTCCGGCGCCTCCGATGCAGCTCCGGGGCAGGCCATTCCTTCGATCATGCAGTTTTTGAGTTTTCCGGCTTTTGCAGAGTGAGGACTTTTTTACATTCGGCAAGGCTTTCTGCGTGTTCGATGTGGACTGGTATATCGGGATAGTATTCCTTCAGACAGTTTTCGATGGCTCCAGCTACGCCGCCGGCGATGGCGTAGCCTCGTCCTGCGGCGGTTGCAGCTGGGTTTCTTCCGGGAGCTCTTCGCAGGTGGATGGGGTGATGCTTTTGGCGTCGAACAGGCCCCAGAGTTCCTCGAAGGTGATCACGAAGTCTACATCACTTCTTACGGAATGTCGCATGGCTTCCAGTTTTTTGGAGGCGCATGGTCCGATGAAGACTACTTTCGCATGGGGGTGCTCTTTTTTTACGATCCGGGCAGTTGCCACCATCGGGGTCAGCTCCTGGGAGATGTTGTCGATCATAGCCGGGAAGTATTTCTTTGCCATGACGGACCAGGATGGGCAGCAGGAGGTGAGGAGGAACGGGAGGTGGCCGGTTGCTACTTCTTTGGCGTAGTGGTGTGCTTCAGAGATGCAGCCGATGTCTGCGCCCAGTGCTACCTCATAAATGTTTGAGAAGCCCAGTTGTTTGAGAGCGGAGCGGAATTGGCCCGGGGTGACGTCTTCGCCGAACTGATTGATGTAGGCGGGGGCGATTTCTGCAATGATCTCAGTTCCTTCTCGAAGGGCGTGGGACAGCTGGAAGATCTGGGATTTGTCGGAGATAGCTCCGAATGGACAGCTGACCATGCACATGCCGCAGGACACGCATTTATCCTGGTTGATAGAGGCGCGTCCCTGTTCATCGCTCTCGATGGCTTTTACACCGCAGGCACGTTGCAAGGGCGTTCTTTATGGGCGATGGCATCGTAAGGACAGACAGCTTTGCATCTTCCGCAATGGATACATTTGTCCTGGTCGATGAAGGATTTTCCGTTTACCATGGAAATGGCGCCTTTGGGGCAGGTGAGTAAACAGGGATGTGCGACACAGCCGCGGCACATGTTGCTGACTTCGTATTTGTTGGATTCGCATGCGGAACATGCGGAAGGGATCACCTGCATAAGAGGTGGTTCATAATATTTCTCGTCAATGTTGCTGGCCTTCACGCCATCGGTAAGGTGGACGGAACGATTTTCCGGGCGGAGGGAAAGTCCCATGGCCAGACGGACACGTTCGCTTGCAACAGCTCTTTCACGATAGATGCTTTCGCGGTATTTCGCGCGTTCCTCTACAATATTGTAGGGAATGGATTCGATATCATGGATCATTGATTCGTCCGTGGATTCAAATCCGATCTTAGCAATTTCGGTAAAAATCTTTCGCCGGATCTGTTTTACTGGTGTGTCAAGATTTCGCATAGATGTTCTCCTTTACAAAATAAATTAATTAAATGTTTTCCACGCACTTTTTATCTATCTTAAAGTAATTGAGAAATAAAATCAATAACCGGCTTTAATGTTTTGGGGCAGAAACAAAGAGCAGATTTGTATCTTTATTATCAAAGCTGTTAAAAATTGAACATATTTTATGGAAAATAGATATAAAATCAGTAAGCCGTTGTAAACATTTCGATATATTCTGAAAAAAGCAAAAAAACTGCTTGTGAAAAATGACCATATAAGTTATAATTAAAGGCATGAAATAGTGCAAAATAATGATTTGCATAAATGCGCGGCACTGACAGAGTGTTAAAGCATTAACCTGTAGTGGAACAGGTTGATCGAGTGGAAAATCTATGAGAAACAAGGAGGGAACCGAATGTTAGACCAGACGTATTACAAGAAAACGGATGAGATCATCGAGCACTACGGCCGGAAAGCTGCATCACTGATTCCGATCATGCAGGATATTCAGGCTGAGTACCGTTATCTTCCGGGAGAGCTTCTTACTTATGTTGCGGAACAGATTGGTGTAAAAGAAGCGAAGGCGTACAGTGTAGCTACTTTCTATGAAAACTTTTCCTTTGAGCCGAAGGGCAAGTACATCATCAAGGTATGTGACGGTACTGCCTGTCATGTACGTAAGTCCATGCCTGTAAAGGAAGCAATGCTGAAGGAACTTGGACTGAGTCATAAGAAGCATACTACAGATGATATGATGTTTACCGTTGAGACAGTTTCCTGTCTTGGTGCCTGCGGACTTGCACCGACACTGACTGTAAATGATGAAGTTCACCCGAAGATGACTCCTGAGAAGGCTGTTGAGCTTTTAAATGAATTGAGAGGTGAGAGCGTATGAGTATAACCAGTATGGAAGATCTGAAAAACAAACAGGCTGAGGTTAAGAAGAATCTTGATGGCTATACCTGCCGTGTTCTCGTCTGTTCCGGTACCGGATGTATTGCTTCCGGTGCTCAGAAGATTTATGAAGAAATGTCAAGACTCTGTGAGGGAATCGAGGGTGTTGCGGTTGAGATGCAGAAGGATGTTCCTCATGTAGGAATCGTTAAGACCGGATGCCAGGGCTTATGTGAACTTGGTCCTCTTATGAGAATTGAGCCCTATGATTATCAGTATGTACATGTTCAGGTAGACGACTGTCGCGAGATCGTAGAGAAGACCGTGATCTGCGGACTGCCTGTTGAGCGTCTGTTTTATCGTCATAATGATGAGGCCTGTCCACATCCCAGTGACATTCCGTTCCTGAACCAGCAGACAAGGATCGTTCTTGAGAACTGTGGCAAGATCGATGCAGAGTCCATTGATGAATATATTTCCGTAGGCGGATTTTCCGCTATGGCGAAGGCTTTCTTTGAGATGACCCCACAGGATGTTATCGACGAGATCTCGAAGTCTGGTCTCCGCGGCCGTGGCGGTGCAGGCTTCCCTGCAGGCAAGAAATGGTCACAGGTTGCACGCCAGCCGGAAAAAGTCCGTTATGTAGTATGTAACGGTGATGAGGGTGACCCGGGAGCATTTATGGATGGTTCCGTAATGGAAGGTGATCCTTACAAGATGATCGAGGGTATGGTGATCGCTGCCTATGCAGTAGGTGCAGAAGATGGTTATATTTATGTGCGTGCCGAGTATCCTCTTTCTGTACAGAGACTTCGAATGGCTATTGAGCAGGCAGAGTCCTATGGCCTTCTTGGTGATAATATCCTTGGTTCCGGTATTAATTTCCACTTACATATCAATCGCGGTGCCGGAGCGTTCGTATGTGGTGAAGGTTCTGCCCTGACTGCTTCTATCGAAGGCAACAGAGGTATGCCTCGAGTAAAACCTCCGAGAACGGTTGAGCAGGGCCTGTGGGGTAAACCTACGGTTCTGAATAACGTAGAGACTTATGCCAACGTACCGAAGATTATCCTTCAGGGAGCAGACTGGTTCCACACCATCGGTACAGAGGGAAGCCCTGGAACCAAGACTTTCTCACTTACCGGTTCCATTGAGAACACCGGTCTTATCGAGGTTCCAATGGGAACAAGCCTCCGTCATATCATTTATGACATTGGCGGCGGTCTTAAGAGCGGTGCTGCATTTAAGGGTGTACAGATCGGCGGTCCTTCCGGTGGATGTCTGATCGACGATCAGATCGATCATCCGCTTGATTTTGATTCTGTTAAGAAGCTGGATGCCATCATGGGCTCCGGCGGACTGGTTGTTATGGATGAGAATACCTGTATGGTAGAGGTTGCGCGTTTCTTCATGAGCTTTACACAGCGTGAGAGCTGTGGTAAATGTGTTCCTTGCCGTGAGGGTACCAAACGTATGCTTGAGATCCTGGAGAGAATCGTCGCAGGTAAGGGTGAGCTTTCCGATCTGGATGAGCTGGAAGAGCTTGCAAACATGGTTCAGAGCATGGCCCTGTGCGGACTCGGTAAGAGTGCACCGCTTCCGGTCATCAGTACTCTGAAGCGTTTCCGTGACGAATATGTAGAGCATATCGTAGATAAAAAATGTCGTGCGAAGGTCTGCACGGCGCTCCGTCAATTCCATATCAATCCTGAGTTCTGTATCGGCTGCGGCAAGTGTGCAAAGAACTGTCCGGCTGGTGCGATTTCAGGAAAGATCAAGCATCCACATGTAATCAACAACGACGTATGTATCAAATGCGGATCCTGTAAGGATAACTGTAACTTTGATGCGATTTATGTGGAAGCATAGAAGGGAGGATATCTTATGGGTACAATGACAATTGACGGAAGAAAAGTAGAATTCACCGACGAAAAAAATGTCCTGACAGTCATCAGGAATGCCGGTATCAATATCCCCACACTGTGCTATCATTCAGAGGTTTCCACCTTTGGTGCCTGTCGTCTCTGTACAGTTGAGGATGACAGAGGCAAAACATTTGCCTCCTGTTCCGAGCAGCCGAGAGACGGAATGGTTATCTATACCAACTCCGGTCGTATTAAGAAATATCGTAAACTGATCGTGGAGCTGCTTCTTGCAGCACATTGCCGTGACTGTACAACCTGTGTAAAGAGCGGCGAATGTATCCTGCAGGAGCTGGCACATCGCCTTGGCGTGCGGGATATCCGTTTTGAAAATACAAGAGAACAGCACGAGATCGATGACAGTTCACCGTCCATCATCCGTGATCCGAACAAATGTATCCTCTGCGGCAACTGTGTACGTGCCTGCGAGGAACTTCAGGGAATCGGAGCTCTTGGATTCGCATTCCGTGGAACAGAGGCCATGGTTATGCCTGCATTCAATAAAAAGATTGCTGAGACACAGTGTGTAAACTGTGGTCAGTGCCGTGTTTACTGTCCGACAGGAGCCATCTCCATTCGTACACATATGGATGAGGTTTGGGATGCACTTGCGGACAAGGATACCCGTGTGGTTGCCAGATCGCGCCGCAGTCCGTGTAGCAGTTGGTGATCACTACGGCCTCACAAAGGGCAGGAGCGTTATGGGCAAGATCGTCAACGCACTCCACAGAATGGCTTTGATGAAGTATACGATACCACATTCAGCGCCGATCTTACTATTATGGAAGAGACCAAGGAGTTCCTAAACAGAGTGGAGAAGGGTGAGAACCTTCCGCTTCTGACCTCCTGCTGTCCTGCATGGGTGAAGTTCATCACAGATCAGTATAAGGAATATGTTCCGAACATTTCTACCTGCCGTTCCCCACAGGGAATGATGTCTGCGGTTATCAAGGAATACTTCCGTGATCCGGAGCATGCAGCAGGCAAGAAGACCGTTATGGTTTCCATTATGCCATGTACAGCCAAGAAGGCAGAGGCAATCCGCCCGAACAGCTTTACCGATGGCGAGCAGGATACCGATATCGTTATCACAACCACAGAGCTTCTCCGCATGATCGATAACTTTGGTCTTGATTTTGCAACACTGGATCCGGAAGCATGCGATATGCCGTTTGGATTTGGTTCCGGCGGTGGCGTTATCTTCGGTGTTACCGGTGGTGTTACCGAGGCAGTTCTTCGAAGACTGAGCCGGATCACAGCAAGGAAGCCATGCATGAGATTGCAGAGTGCGGTGTTCGTGGTGAAGAGGGAATCAAGGAATTTACCGTACCGTACAAGGGAATGGATATCAATGTATGTGTTGCCAGCGGCCTTGCAAATGCAAGAACCGTTATGGAACGTGTGAAGAACGGTGAGGCAAACTATCATCTGATCGAGGTTATGGCATGCGCCGTGGATGTATTATGGGTGGAGGTCAGCGACCAGATCCGGTGACAGAACCAAGGCAGCCAGAGCAAGAGGTTTGTACAATGCAGACAATACCATGATCATCAAGAAATCCGATGAGAACCCACTGGTTCTGGAGCTTTATGAGGGACTCCTCAAAGGCAAAGAGCATCATCTGCTTCACAATGAGTTCTATATCAAAGACTGATATGAGGAATACAAAGAGCTGCTGTTCCCGGTGAACAGCAGCATATAAGAAGCCTTCCGGGCATATACTGTGGTATGCGGGAACTGTCTTTTTTAAGACGTTTCCCGGAACTTACAGGCCAGTATATGCAGGGAGGCTTTTTTATATGGAAAACTTTCAGGTTTACCGTGATATCCAGGCGCGGACGGGCGGGGATATCTACATAGGGGTTGTGGGACCGGTCCGTACAGGAAAATCCACATTCATCCGGAGATTTATGGAGCTGATAGCACTGCCATCGATCAGCGAGGGAAAAAGAGCAGAACTTCAGGATGAACTGCCATTAAGCGGTGCTGGAAAAATGATCACCACCGTAGAACCCAAATTTATTCCAAAAGAAGCAGTGGAAGTATCCATAGGGGAAAACCAGAAAATCCGGGTAAAACTCATTGACTGTGTAGGCTTTCTGGTAAAAGATGCATCCGGAAATGTGGAAGAAGGCAGGGAGCGGATGGTCAAAACTCCCTGGCAGGAAAAAGCAATCCCGTTCCATGATGCAGCCCGCATTGGAACGGAAAAAGTGATCAGCCAGCATTCCACCATTGGGATTGTAGTCACAACAGACGGAAGTTTCGGGGAGATTCCCAGAGAAAATTTTATCCCGGCAGAGGAACAGACCATAAAAGAACTGAAAGTCCAGGTAAAACCCTTTCTGATCCTGGTAAACTCCCAGACTCCCTACAGTGAGGAAACCGGAAAAACTGTAAAACATCTGGAAGAGAAATTTGGAGTATCCGTTCTGGCAGTCAACTGTGAACAGCTTCGAAAAGAGGATGTGACCAGAATCCTGGAGAAGATCCTTTATGAATTCCCGGTCAGTGAGATAGAGCTTTTTGTTCCCAGATGGGTGGAGATGCTTTCTCCGGAACATGAGGTAAAGGCGGCTCTGTTAAATGAGATTCGGGAAAAGATGACCAGACTTACTCATGTGCGTGATGTAAGCAGAGAATCAGTATATCTGGAAAGTCCATATGTGGAAGATACATTGCTTGAGCAGGTCAGTCTTTCCGATGGAAAAGTCCGTATCCGGATCGCAGTAAAAGACATTTATTATTATCAGATGCTTAGTGAAATGAGCGGGATATCCATGGAAAGCGAATATGAACTGATCCAGACCATAAAAGAGCTTGCCGGTATGAAGGAACAATTTGTAAAAGTCCAGGCTGCCCTGGAAGCGGTAAAAGGAACAGGGTATGGGGTTGTGGTGCCTGAGCTTTCCGAGATCACTATTGAGGAACCTGAGGTGATCCGTCAGGGAAATAAATTCGGAGTAAAGATCCGGTCAAAAAGTCCGTCCATTCATATGATCCGGGCGGGAATCGAAACGGAGATCGCTCCGATCGTTGGTACAGAACAGCAGGCGGAGGACCTGATAAAGTATATCAGAGAAAGCCCGGAGCGAGGGGAAAGTATCTGGGAGACCAATATTTTCGGAAAATCCATCCAGCAGCTGGTGGAAGACGGAATCCGGAACAAGCTGGCCATGATCAGCGAAGAAAGTCAGGTGAAGCTTCAGGATACTATGAAGAAGATCGTAAATGACAGCAAAGGCGGACTGGTGTGTATCATCATATGAATGGAGAATAGAATTGCAAAGCAAAAAGGACGTTCTTCAGCAGACGTCCTTTTTTTGATGTTGTTTTTTCCATTCTGCGATAAACTGAAGCTGTTCCTGGTCAGATAGTTCCTGGGAAGCGGCGTCATTTCCTGCAGCGGCACAGCAGAAAAGAACAAAGATCTGGAGTCCGAAGAATACAAGAAAAAAGAGAAGCATAGAAAAACCTCCTTTATTTTTCAGATATGTTAAGTATTGGAGGAGATAATGTATTTTATACATTATATTGCAAGAAAATCTAATTATCACCGGGTATGAAGATTTTTAAAACAGGAGGAAAAGAAACCATGAAAAAGAGAAGATTCGCACAGCTTGTTCTCATGATCACAATGCTGTTTTGCCTGACATTTGGCACAGTGTGTGCGCAGGCGGCAACAACAGCAACCACAACAACCGCAAAAGCAGCTGTTAAAAATGGCTGGAAAAAAGAGGGCGGTCAGTATTATTACTACATCAAAGGTAAAAAAGTTACCAACAAATTAAAAAAGATCAATGGTGCGATATATTATTTAGGCTCGAATGGTGCAAGAAAGACCGGATGGTATACAGTAAAATCCGGAAATACCTACAAAACCATGCAGTTTGCTTCCAACGGAAAATACACTGGGAAATCCAAAAAAGCAAATGCAGAACTGATCAAGATGACAGATTCAGTGCTTCGCAGCCAGAAGATTTCTGCAAGTCTGACTACAACTGCGCAGAAAAAAACGGCTCTTCAGAAATTGTTTAACTATTCCAAAAAATACGGATATATGAGAATGAAGGGCTTTGACGGAAAACCTTTGCAGTTTACAAAAGGTAAAAGCCAGATGTTTGCATATCTGACCATGGGAATGGAAAAAGGAAACTGCTACGGTGTTGCATCAGCCTTTGCAGTACAGGCTAAACGTGCAACAGGACTTCCGGTCCGTGTATGCTGGGGAAAAAGTAATGTATTTCTTATAAATTAGTTGATTGTCTTGAAAAATGCTTGATTTGCAGGCATATTCGCAGGTTTGCAGATTGATTTTACTACTCATTTACTACTTTTAATGAATTGAGCCTTGATATGCAAAAGCACCTGCGGACTGCCGGATAGACCGCTGCACCACCTTACGCGGCACGTCGAAAAGAAAAAATAAAATAAGCACCACCTATAAGGCGGCGTTTCTCACTCCTACACAGGAGAACAGGAACGCTGCTTTTTTTATGCCCTCGTGTTACGCAGTAAGGGCAAACAAAGCCTTGATTTATGCGGCTCTTAGAGCGTGGAAATGAGAAAGACAAGGGTTGATACCTTTTCCCTCAAAACCGCGTTTCTACTGCGTAACAAATCCAACGAAAAGGAGTGACGAAGCTATGGCAGTTTCCGCGTGGAAAAGAACAAAGGTTATACCGTTATGAGCAACCACCATTTACGCAACAAGGAGCTTTCCTTAAAGGCAAAGGGCTTGTTGTCGCAAATGCTCTCACTTCCCGAAGATTGGGACTACACCCTTGCAGGACTGTCCCTTATCAACCGGGAAAAGATTGACGCTATCCGGGAAGCAGTACGGGAACTGGAAAATGCCGGATATATACAGCGTTCAAGGGAACGTGATGAGAAAGGATGCTTACGCGGTACAACGTATGTTATCTATGAGCAGCCGCCTAAGTTGGATTTACCTACATTGGAAAAACCAACATTGGATAATCCAACATTGGAAAAGCCTATGTTGGAAAAACCTACGTTGGAAAATCCAACGCAATTAAATAAAGAACTATTAAAGACTAACTTACCAACAAAAGAAAAATTAAATACAGATATATCAAGTACCCATTCCATTCCTTTCCATTCCCTAAATCCCTCTCCCTTAGAGGACGCGGCACAGCCGCCGGAACGGAAGCGAAAGGAAACGACAGACGCATATAGCGTGTATGAGGAAATCATCAAGGACAATATCGAGTACGACTATCTGATACAGGATAGATACCTTGACCGGGACAGGATAGAGGAAATCCTTGCCCTTATTCTTGAAACTGTCTGCACCAAACGAAGAACAATCCGTATCGCCGGGGACGACCACCCGGCAGAGCTTGTAAAAGCAAAATTTATGAAACTGAACAGCGAACATATCCGCTTTGTACTGGACTGTATGCAGGAAAACACCACCAAAATCCGCAACATCAAGCAGTACATGAAAGCTGCCCTTTTCAATGCCCCGTCTACGATTGGCAACTATTACACGTCCCTTGTATCTCACGATATGTACGGCGGGCGTACTATCCAGTCGGCAAGAAGCAAGGGCATACCCGATTACACCTGCAACGAGGGCGAAAGCTGTAAACCAACCCAAAGGAGGATTTTATGATGACACAGAAAACAGGAGCTTGCCGCCATGCAGGAGGGACTAAAAGATATGGAAATCCCCGAACTACTGTTACTTGTCATGGAAACGAGCCTTGTAAGCCTTTGTATGAAAATCATGTCCGTACTGATAACCGTTATCCTCTACGGCAGAATGATTGAGATATACGCCTACTGTTCCGTTTCCCCTATCCCTTTTGCCACCATGACAAACCGGGAATGGGGACAGATTGGGAACAACTACCTAAAGGGGCTGTTTGCACTTGGTTTTCAAGGCTTCCTCATTATGATATGCGTCGGCATTTATGCGGTTTTGGTAGGCGAAATGGTCTTAGCGGACAACCTGCACAGCGCGATTTTTTCCCTTGCAGCCTATACCGTTATCCTCTGTTTCTCCCTGTTCAAATCCGGCGCACTGGCAAAATCCATATTCAACGCCCACTAAGGGCAGAAAGGAGGTTTTTTCTTGGCGTATGTACCTGTACCCAAAGACCTTTCCAAAGTCAAAACAAAAGTCGCTTTCAATCTGACAAAGCGGCAAATCCTTTGTTTTTCAGTGGCACTTCTTATGGGACTGCCGCTTTTCTTTTTGCTCAAAGACAGCGCAGGGACGAGCCTTGCGGCAATGGTAATGATTGTCGTCATGCTTCCCTGCTTCTTGGTTGCCATGTATGAAAAGCATGGGCAGCCCCTTGAAGTGGTAATAAAGAACATCGTTCAGACAAAATTTACCCGCCCCAAAGTGCGACCGTATCAGACAGAAAACCTATATGCACTCTTGGAGAAACAGCGGGCATTAGAAAAGGAGGTATCAGCGATTGTCAAAAGAACAGACAAAAAAGACGCGGGAAGCCGCAGGAAACAGGCGTAAGCTGACCCGCGCGGAAAAGAAACAGATAGCGGCGGTTATCCGGCAGGCAAAGGGGGACGGCAAAGCCCACACCGCACAGCAGACCATCAAAGGCTACGGGCTGATGAACTGGTAAGCAGCCCCGAAAAGAAAGGAGAATTTATTTTATGGCAAACAACAAAATCGACCGTATCAATAAGGAAATCGCAAAGACCCGCGAGAAAATCACAGAGTATCAGAACAAGTTAAAAGGACTGGAAGCGCAGAAAACCGAAGCGGAAAACCTTGAAATCGTGCAGCTTGTACGCGCTATGCGACTTACCCCGCAGGAATTAAATGCTATGCTGTCCGGCGGCGGTATTCCCGGCATGAACGCCGCACCCGCTACCGAAGCGGCAGACTACGAAGAACAGGAGGACAATGCAGATGAAAAATAAACTCAAACAGACCATGACTGCCCTTTGCAGGATTATTCACAAGTATATCCGATGTTCTTTCGGCTTGCTATCCTATTACTGCTACATTCAATATTTCCGGCTATTATTCTGCCACCTTTGGAGAAATCATTATTAGCCTTATGAGTTTGTTCTTTTGTGGATTGTTTTCTGTCTTGATTTTAATATCTAAAAAACAATCAAAAATAAGTAATGATACAACCAACATCTGCCGGACGACGGCAAAGAAAAAAAGCCGTCGCAGAGCAGCCATATTTTCACGCGCCTATTCTATTTCGGCGGCTTTGATTTTCAGAGCCGCCGTTTCTTTTTGTCTGTACGACGACCCTTAACCATGTAGACATGGCGCTTTAGGAGGTAGCCGCCATGAGTTATAAACCACAACAACAAATTCTTACATTCTTTGATTTATCAAAAAAAGCCCGACCGCCACCGGGGATATTCCTACCCTTAGATATGAACTATTAAATCATCTAAATACTTTTTATTATTCCTATGCGCCTGTCCGCGTTTTTTTGCGGACGGGCGCATTTTGTATGCTTAAAAAAATTTTTGAAAAAATTTCCGAAAATATTTGGCATTTTTTCAAAGCTCCGTATTACCCCGCGAAAAGGGGGAAGCACCACCAACTTTCAACGAGAAAGGAGGTGAGAATGTGGAACCTAATAGCAGGGAGTTTTATAAGCAATGTTCTTTTCAGAAGTATTGCAATGCGGTATTGCACAATGAAGCGTGCGACGCTCATAGAGAGCTTCGTACACATAAGGCAAAGGAAGTAACCTTTTCCGACATGACCTTAGATGAAGCGCGACAGCTACATACCTTTGATGAATATTTCAAACGGGAAACTGCTGAAACCGTCTTTGAAAAAGCCGGAAAGAAAATCACGCCGAAGTTGCTTCTTGAAGCAATCCGTACTTTGCCGGAAGAAAAGCGCAAAGCCATATTGCTGTATTATTTCGAGGGAATGAGCGATACAGAAATTGCAGAGTTGCTCAATACACCGAGAAGTACAATACAGTACAGACGGACAAGCTCTTTTGAACAATTAAGAAAATATTTGGAGGAAAATGCTGATGAATGGGACGAATGGTAATCAACCCGGCTACCCTGAAAATGCCCTTGTTCCTTATCCTGTCATTGTGGCAGCGACAAAGGGCGACCCGGACGCTATGAAAATGGTCTTGCAGCATTTCAGCGGTTATATAGCCCGTTTATCCATGCGAAAGTTATATGACGAGCGTGGAAATGTTTATTTTGGTATAGACAACGACATTCGGGAACGGCTGCAAGCCAAACTGATGATGGCTGTCCTCAATTTTAGAACAGAAAAATAACCGCAATCGGCGGTGGAACGTCTTTACTCCCCCTTTTCCGTTCCGCTGCTGACGCGGCAGCACAGCCATTTTGAACCTTGACAAAGAAAGCGACGCAAGAGAACGGCGACGCAGCATAAGGCAAATCGGATACGTTCCTTTTGTGCCGAGCCATGCGGTGGGTACGCCATGACCTTTTTCTTAACCGAAAAGCGAGCGAGAAATACCACACCGTAAAGTAGGGATAGCACCCTGCGGGCGATAACGCACAGAATATATAATGATACTTCCTTACAGCCATAGTCCGAGCGTTAGAAGCGTCGCAGGCAATGGGTAGGGCTTCGGCAGACCGCCGGAGGGGTGCAACTCCCATGAGGTTACGCTAATAGCCGTCCGATTAAAGCCTATGTCACAGATTGATTTTTGACCCGTTAAGAAAGGGGGACGACAAATTGAACAATAACGACGTGCCGATTTGGGAAAAGTACACGCTTACCATAGAAGAAGCAGCAAAATATTTCCGTATCGGAGAAAGCAAGCTGCGGAAACTGGCAGAAGAAAATCCCGTCCCGGACTGGGTAATGATGAACGGAAACCGTATTCAGATTAAGCGTAAGCAGTTTGAAAAAATGATTGATACGGTGGACGCAATCTGATAGTGAAATCGAGCCTTGAATGTGGTACAATGTAGTCAAGCATATCAAGGCTCTTTCCATTATGGAAAGGAGCATAACGATGTCGGAAAAAAGACGGGATAATAAAAATCGTATTCTCCGAACCGGAGAGAGCCAGAGAAAAGACGGAAGATATGCCTACAAATATATAGATACCTTTGGGAAACCGCAGTTTGTTTATTCTTGGAAGTTAGTGCCTACGGACAAAACCCCGGCAGGAAAGCGCGACGATATAGCGTTGAGGGAAAAAGAGAAAGAAATCCAAAAAGACCTTGACGACGGTATCGACCATATCGGAAAGAAAATGACGGTCTGCCAACTCTACGCAAAGCAGATACGCCACCGGGCAAATGTGCGGCATGGTACAAAGCAGGGGCGAAAACAGCTCATGCGGATTTTGCAGGAGGATAAACTTGGAGCCTGTCGGATTGAAAATGTGAAGCTCTCCGACGCAAAGGAATGGGCGTTACGCATGAAAGAAAAAGGTTACGGCTTCAAGACTATTAACAACCACAAGCGTTCCTTAAAGGCTGCCTTTTACACAGCCATACAGGACGATTGTATTCGTAAAAATCCATTTGACTTCCAGTTGAACACCGTCCTTGAAGATGATACGGAACCAAAGGAACCTCTATCCCCTACGCAGGAAGCGGCTTTTCTGTCCTTTGTGCAGCATGATAAAGTCTATCAGAAATACTACGACGAGATTATCATACTGTTAGGGACAGGGCTTCGCATTTCGGAACTCTGCGGACTGACGGAAGCTGACATTGACTTAGACAAACAGCTTATCAATGTAGACCACCAACTTTTGAAAATTGCAGACGTGGGCTACTATGTGGAAACACCTAAGACGAAAAGCGGCAACCGGGTTATTCCTATGAGTGAAAAAGTGTTGGAAGCATTTCAGCGGGTGCTGAACAAACGGAAATATGCACAGCCTATTATTTTAGAGGGCTACACAAAATTTCTGTTCCTTAACCGGAACGGCTTGCCAAAAGTGGCGGTCAACTATGAAGTATGTTCCGAGGACTTGTGAGGAAATACAACAAAACGCAAAAGGTAGCATTGCCAAAAGTAATGACACCGCACACCTTACGCCACACATTCTGCACCACGTTAGCAAATGCGGGAATGAACCCCAAAGCATTGCAGTACATCATGGGACATTCCAACATCAATATGACGCTGAACTATTACGCGCATACGACTTCCGAAACGTCGATAACAGAAATGAAGCGGCTAATTGCATAAGTAGTAAACGGAGAATTTACTACTCCACATACTACTTTTGAACATCAAAACATACGGGGATATAAGAAGATTTGAGAGTATCTTCCATAACAAAAAATGCCGGAAAAGCCTGTAACAATAGGCTATACCGGCATATAAGAACTTTTGAAAAGATAATCAAAAATTACTTTGTGATTTAATAAAAATAAATGGCAGCCACATGGATGGACAGAGATCAAGATTGGAAATACCTGGTATACATTTGATGCAAATGCAGCAGGAAACAAATCCAGAAAAGATGTTAAATATTATATGCAGAAATCTTCATCCATGAAAAAATACTATAAAACTGAAGGAAAAGAAGATATCGTTCTCTAAAGAACAGGAGCAGATCATGAAAAAGTGGACAAAGAAGATCCTGGCAGCAGTACTTTGTCTGATGATGCTCCAGATACCGGCAGCTGAACCGCTTATTGCGGTTCAGACTGTACAGGCAGCATCTACAGCCAAGGCAGCCAAGGTAAAAAACGGTCTCAAAAAAGAGGGCGGACAATACTACTATTATGTGAAGGGAAAAAAAGTAAAGAATACATGGAAAACCGTGACTGTCGCTAATAAGACTACCGGCAAAAAAATGACATACAGATACTATTTTTCCAACACCGGAAAGGCTTATAAAGGTGGAACATTCTTCGGGGAGAACTATCTCCTTGTAAAAAAGATCGGCGGGAAATACTATGGATTTAACCGGTATGCACAGATGGTAAAAGGCGTTTATTATTCCGCATATGGACAGTCCAGAGCCGGATTTTATGCTTTTAATACAAAAACCGGTGTATACGATGCCAGAACATCTTCAAGATTAAGGAAAGCATTTGTAAGAGAAAAGAGTTCTGCAGCACTGCGGAAAGCCCTTGGCAGACCTCTTCGTACCAGAAAGACAGATGGCTGTTATGGTGACGGACAGGAATATCTGTTGGAATACACAAGATTCTGGGTCAATACATACAAAGACAAAAAAGGGAAGGAAATCGTACTGGACGTGATCAGCAAATAAGATTCGCCAGACCGATAAATAAATAGAATTATGGTTTTCAGTTCAATGGTATTTCTGTGTGTATTTCTTCCGGCTGCTTTTTGTCTGCATCTCCTTTTACCTGGGATGCGGGCCAAATTTTTTGCTTGTAGTGGCAAGTCTGGTCTTTTATGCATACGGAGAACCGATTTATGTAATATTACTGGTTGCTTCATCGGCGGGCAACTATATTTTAGCGCGTCTGACAGGGGAATGTCCGAAGATCCGTAAGCTCACAATGACATTGGCTGTGGTGATAAATCTCGGTCTTCTTGTGATCTTTAAATATTCCGGATTTCTGGTGGAGACATTTAATTCTGTTACCGGTGCCGGAATTCCGGTTCCGCATGTCCGGATGCCGATCGGAATATCGTTTTTTACTTTTCAGGCACTTTCCTACGTGATCGATGTTTATCGGGGAGATGCTTCGGTTCAGAAGAATTTCGGAAAGGTGCTTCTGTATATCTCATTTTTCCCACAGCTGATCGCGGGACCTATCGTCAAGTATCATGATGTGGAGGCGGAGATCAATAATCGTAAGCAGACACCGGAGGAAATCGGAAAAGGAATCCGGCGTTTCATTGCAGGTTTGAGTAAAAAGATTCTTATCGCCAACACAATGGGACTTGTGGCGGATAATCTCTTTGGTGCGGCAGCAACCGGAATCACTGGTCCGGGTGCTTGGCTGGGCGCAGTTTCCTATATGCTGCAGATCTATTTTGATTTCAGCGGCTACAGTGATATGGCGCTGGGACTCGGAATGATGTTTGGATTTCATTTCCATGAGAATTTTGATTATCCTTATATTTCTGCCAGTATCCGTGAATTCTGGAGAAGATGGCATATGTCTCTTTCAGGATGGTTTAAGGAATATCTGTATATTCCGTTAGGGGGAAACCGCAGAGGGAAATTCCGTACAGTGGTCAATAAAATGATCGTTTTTGTGTGTACAGGTATCTGGCATGGTGCCTCCTTTAATTTTCTGTTCTGGGGAATTTATCATGGCTTTTTTCCTGATGCTGGAAGAGTATATCCCATTTATCGGGAAAAAGGGCGGAAAACTCAAGAGCTTTTTTCAGCATGTCTATGCACTTCTGGTAGTTTGTGTTGGCTTTGTGTTTTTCCGTGCGGACACTATGAAGCAGGGATGCTTCTGGATCAGAGAAATGTTTACGGATTTTGGATGGAAGGCTTCCGCAATGAGCCTTACACTGCAGCAGCTGACACCGGTATATCTTGTAACGCTGGCAGCGGCACTGGTCGCAGCAGTTCCGGTAAACAGCATGCTGAAAAAGTATAAATGGTATGAAGGCTTTACCTATGTATTAAGTCTGGCTGGTTTTGCGCTTTGTGTATTGAGCCTTGCCGGCGGAACCTATAATCCGTTCATCTATTTTCGATTTTAAGAGGAGGCAGAAAACATGAAAAAATTGCAGGTGCTTTATATTACTGCATTTTTTGCAGCTTGTCTTGTGCCATCTCTGGGGATGGCGGTGACAAAGCAGGAAGCATCGTCTGAAAACCGAAGACTGGCTGAGTTTCCTGAACTGAAAAAAGAAAACGAGATCAATACCCGTTGGCTGCCGGAAGCAGGCGAATATTTTCAGGAACATTTTGCGTTTCGAAATGAGCTGGTAACGGCAAATGCCTTCTGAACGGGAAGATTTTCGGAGTATCTACTGCAGATGGTGTGATCCAGGGAACCGATAACTGGCTTTATTATAAGGATTCGCTGGAGGATTATCTTGGAGAGGAGCTTCTTTCCGAGAGAAGCCTTTTTAATATTGCACATACACTGGCCATGATGCAGGAGACATTGAATGAAAAAGGCGTGCAGTTTCTTTTTACTGTGGCACCTAATAAAAACTCACTCTATGGAGAGAACATGCCGTACTATGACAGCCTGAAGGTATCATCGGACAAAAACCTTGTTAATCTTCAGAAATATCTCAGGCAGGAGCAGGTTTCTTACGGAGATCTGTATGAGACTCTTTCAGAAGAGAAAGAAGTTCTTTATCACAAAAGAGATTCACACTGGAACAACAAGGGTGCTGCAGTTGCGGCGGAAACATTGCTGTCTTCTCTGAAAAAGGAGCATGTTTCCTATAAGGAGGAACCCTATACTATAAAAACAGATTTCACAGGAGATCTGGATGAGATGCTGTATCCTCTTGCAACGACACCGGAAGAGGAAGTTATTATGACAGACAGACAACATTTGCCTATGTGGGAGAAGTGGTAAGTAATTTTGATCCGAAGATCACAACGGTAAATCCTGTGAAGGAAGGAAGTCTGGTCATGTTCCGTGATTCTTTTGGTAATGCACTGCTTCCGTTTATGGCAGATGCTTATTCCAGTGCGTATTTTTCCAGAGGAGTACCTTACCAGATGAGTGAAGTGGATGAGAAGAATGCAGATACTGTGATCGTGGAACGGGCAGAGCGTTTTCTCCCGGAAATGGCACAGTCACCGCCGATCATGGAAGGACCGGAGTGTCAGGTGAATGTTACGGAAGAAGATACGGTTCCTGCCGGTGCCGGAGCAGTTCAGTGCGAGATCCAGGGAAATCTGGAAAAGATCACAGGTTGTATTGAAGAAAAATATCTGGATATAGACAGCAGGATTTATATAAGATTGAACCATGATAAGATTTATGAAGCATTTCCGATGGATGTTTCCACAGAAGATGGAAAAACGGACAGCAGCGGTTTTTGCTTATATCTGGACCGTTCACTTCTTGCAGCAGACGGAAATCAGATCGAAATTCTTACAGGCAACAAAGATTCAGCCCGTATAATAGGCGGACTGACACTATAAAGGAGGATATAAGAAATGAGAAAAAAAACAGTACAGGTGCTTTTAGGGGTAGCATTGATCGCAGCGATGTGTCTGGGGGCACCGACAGCTGCTTTTGCAGGCGAGACAACGACAAAGGAGGAAACCGCAGAGAAAACTGGCGATAAAGATTCCGCAGAAGAAAAAGAGACCGCAGAGGATTTTCAGATCGGAGAGCTTACAGTAAAAAATCAGAGCGACTTGAGGTGAAATCCGCAGAGCTTCAGGATGCAAAAGAGGATGACAGCAAAAAGAAAGACTCCAAGGATGCGGCAGGTCAGGATCTAGTGATCACCATGAAAGATGGTACAGAGCATACCTTCCGGAATGTGACACCGGATGACTGGAAAGAACCTGTTTTTTATAATGAGTATGAGATCCTTTATATTTCCTACACGGATGAAAAAGGAAAATCTCAGGAAGCGCTGGAAGATGCGAAGGAGACTGAGCTGGAAGAAGCTGCCACTACCTATACAAAATCCAATGTAAATATCCGTGAAAAAGCGGATACAAAATCAAAATCCCTGAAAGTAACATCTCTTGGAACCGAGTTCAAGGTAACCGGTGTATGCCCTGGATGGCTGAAGGTTGAAGGAGATGGTGTTAAGGGATATGCGGCACATACATACTTCACTTCCAATAAAGATGAGATCGACAAGCTGGTAGCAGAGCAGAAAGCAGCTGAAGAGAAAAAAGCGGCAGAGGCAAAAGCGGCATCAGACGCACAGGCGGCAGCAGAAGCGCAGGCAGCGGCGGACGCACAGGCAGCGGCAGACGCGCAGGCAGCAGCGGACGCACAGGCAGCGG
>ENA-OQLB01000092-OQLB01000092.1-human-gut-metagenome-genome-assembly--contig:-NODE-92-length-50481-cov-5.062517_pt1 | contig 50481 bp, 59 predicted proteins | sample MGYA00242656_ERZ504813 | MGnify/ENA primary metagenome ERZ504813 (study PRJEB26092, sample SAMD00036388) | human gut metagenome | host: Homo sapiens | study: EMG produced TPA metagenomics assembly of... | reverse complement strand
CCTGTTGCAGATGAGAAGTTGTATCTGCATACCGGGGAAAAAGCGGGATAGAATACGGAAAAGGTTTATACAGACACAGAATCCGGAAAGACATATGTTTCTTACAATATGGACAGAATAAACAAGGGGAAGCGATAGGATGTTTACTACCTTCCAAATGGAAAAGGCGTTGCATTAAATTTAAAAGATTCTGTAAAAAAGGACAACTCGTTTTATTCCGTAGAGGTAAAGGGAGAAGGGCAGGATCGGATTCGTTATGCATTAACAGGAACTGTAGTGGAAGAAGCTGTGGCTGATTTTAATCCCCAATTGTCGGACCAGACAGACCAGATCGAATGGACCTGTATGGGAACAGATGATAAGGTGATAGATGGTATACGGGAATCAGGGAACCAGACGAGGTTCACAATCGGAAAGATCACACAGTCTTATGTGATCCAGAGAGCGGATCAGACAGCCTTTGACATTCAGTTTTATATATATGCAGACAATGAGGTTCGAAAGCTGCCGGCTGATTCTCTGAAAAAGGTGTATAAATGGAACCGTCAGGGCAGATGCTATTTATCTGTCAGTGATCTTGCTGAGATTTATAGAGAGTTCGGCTTGAATGCAGAGGAAACACAGTCCGGAAATTATTTTCCATATACAGTCCGTGGTGAGAAGACATTAGCACAGGCGACAGTGGTAACTTATAAAGGACAGCAATATGTATCTTATAACCTGGACAAGCAGGAAGCAACTGTACCAACAGACGTTTATTATATGCCAAAAGGAGCATCTGATGGCGAAAAAATTCCGGATAATAATTCAGACCAGATGAAGCAGAATAAGAACAGTTTCTATTCGGTTACAGTGATCAATCCGGATGGAAATCGAACTGTGAGTTACTATAAGAAAGATTCTGCGGTCACAATTTCCGTTGATCCAGGAGATACGAAGGAAAGCGACTGGCTTTGTGCCAGTGAGGACGAAAATAAAACAATTCCTCCGGTGAAACAGGGCGATAAACTAACCTTTTCTATTGGAAAGATAGAGCAACCATATACGGTTGCATGCAACACTTTTGCACCAGCAACCTTGAACATTAAATTCTATACTTTTGTAAATAATGAGAGATATAATGTTCTAAACGAAGAAATTCCTGTTATAAAAGATACTACAACAAAGCCGGGAACAGTTTATTATTATATTTCTAATGATGAATTAAAAAAGCATTTTGAAAAATTTCATTACGATGGTTCTATTCAAAATGGAGCAAAAGAGCGTTTTTATTATTCCAAGAGAGATTACGATACAATCCATAATGCAGGGAAATACACGATAGAAGGTCATGAATGTATTTATATAGGAAAGTCCGGAGAGCCGATGGATGTGTATTACCTGCCAGACGGACAGAATAGTCCCACAATGAATGCAAAGACCTTACTAGAACACGACGATGATAGATATAACGGTTTTTACAGTGTGACAGTACAGGATGAAGATGGACAGGTTTACAGCCAAACAGCTTTGCGTGATCTTCCGGCAATTGATTTTGTTGCAAGAAAGTCAACACTTACAAGAACAGTTAGTACAAAGCCGCGTGTAGAAGAACAAACGCAGGATATAAACTGGGAATGCAGAAAGGAAGATGGTACTCTTTCAGCGGTTACATGGAGTAAAAATGAAGCAAAGCATACCATGAGCTTTACTATTCAGCCAGATGATGCAGTACGTCCATATGTGATTGTTCCTGATAATACAGAAAAGCCGGCTGCGGTAAAAGAAGCAAATATCAGTTTTTATGTATTTATCGATGGACATTATAAGCTGATAAAGAACCTCAATGCTGAGCAGCATTACATAATCAAAGCAAACAGTGGCCGAGCCAGTCGTTATTATTTGCGAGCTAAACCAGATGATACGATTTCTAAAATTTACAGTGAGTTTGGTTTCACTCCGAGCAAGCTGGAGCCCGGCGCAGATCAGAAAGAGAAGATTCTGTTTGGTTATGCGACAGACAGCCGTGTGTTTGTACAGCACCCTTATAAGGACAACGATGGTACATGGTATATTCCTGTCCTGAAAAACGGGAAAGATGTATCTGTCTATTATTTCTCACAGCCAAACCCACTGAATCCAGACAGAATCGAAAATTATTTTGATCGTTTGACAGGACTTTCTTCTCAGGTTGGGCTGGCAGGAAGACATTTCAGTGTAGAGGGAAGTTTTCATCTGATTGAAGTGTTGGATCCACTGAACCTGACCAAAAGAGAGGCGATTAAGAGACAGTATGTAGGCCATGGGGAAGCATATACTGTGGAAGTACCAAAGAGGGCAAGTTTAGAAGGTGAGTATTATGGCAAGGAGATTGTCTGGAGTTGTACATCTAATGACAGGGACGAAAATGAGGTTCTTCCGGAACCGTCCGGAGATGATAAGGTAAAATTTGAAATTCCGAATGTTAACTCATCTTATGAGGTGATCGCAGACAAACCGCTGGAGTCTGGGGCAGTCAGGGTTATCTATAATACAACTCGTTATATGAAGAAACTTCCTAAGGAAGCTAAGTTGACCCCTCAGGTTGAGAATAAGACAAGACATACAGATGATTATGAGAATGAAATAGAAGCTGGAAACATAACGTTAAGTCACCATATCCTCTGGTTTATGATCATGAAGATAATGACAGCAAAGAGTTGGAACAGTATGAATTCGATCATTGGGATTACAGAAACAAAGACGGAAAGTGGCAGGAATGCGGTGCAGGGGATTCTATTTCTGATCTTATAAATAATAATGCAAGACAGCCAATCACCCTCTATGCAGCGTGGCGTAAGGTGAGTAACCAAAATCGAAAACAGGTACAGTTTTATATCTGTAAGTCAGCGATGCCGGAAGATGGTTCGGTAGCATTACCAACCACGAATGTAGACGATTATACAAGTGCGGTTGCCGTGGCAAACTGTAATGTGAAGGCAAGTATATTGCATGATGTTCCAGTTCTTGGAAATAAGAATCCATCTACGTGGGAACAGTATGCGGATGGAAATAAGAGAGTGCAAGAACTTTTGCAGGGAACTAAACCAGATGAGGGATATATTGGAAATGGAGACTATATCTACAAGATAGATAGAATTCCTTCCGATGAAGAGGTATTCCAGACAATTCGTGAAAGCGGACGTATGATTCGTATCGGAGACAGGGAGATTCCGCCATCGAAATTAGATACCGAATTCTTCACCATTTATTGGTATTCTTTCAAAAGTGAAATGTCCGATGGGTGGCATATTGACGGACGTATTGTAGCAAAAAATGGTTACCTGACAGTAAAGAAAGATTTTGTCGGAATGCCGGAAGCAATAGAGGAAGTCAAGAAAGATTATTATATCCAGGTAGATATGGATGAAAAGCTTTTAGATGGAAAACCTCAGCCACCTGCATTCATGAGCATATGAAACTTGTGCTTCCTTCAGAAGATAGCCAGAAACCGGATGCAGAAGCTCCGCAAGCGGAGGATGCTCCAATAGAAGTTGTAGGTACATGGACAGATGATACACATACAAGCTGTACGTGGATCGTTAAGGCGGACTCATTCTGGAAATACACATTAAAAGAGTACAACTATAAGCCAAAAGATTCGAATGTGAAATTTTCAGGTTGGTACAATGTTCGCAATTCTCATGAACAAGGAGATAATGTAAATTCATGGGAAGCATATCCAGAAAGTGGAATTCAATTCACAGGACGTGGAATTGGACGCGGTGGTGAGACTCTTACGATTGAATTGGAGAACCGTTATCAGAAAGAGGGAATACTCACACTGAACAAATTTGATGAGTCTACCGGACAGGGAATGGAGAAGATCAATTTTGCTGTCAGTAAGAACGGTGTTGAGGAGGAAACGGTAACAACTGATAAATACGGAATCGCACAACTTCACATTCCGTTACAAGATGAAAACAAACAGAACAGAACAGCAACTGAGACGTATTTGTTGCGAGAGACAAACTTACCGACGGGATATGTAGACACAGGAGATATACAGATCACAGTTGAGATTGCCAATGGAACATTCAAAATCACTGATGCAAAATTGGTGGATAGGGAGGCTAACGAAAATCAGGAAGCTGTTACAGCACCAGTTGATGGTAAGATAAACGGAAAATCCGTTCTGCTTCAGCGAGGAGATACCAGCCTTAATATCCGAAATTTTGCTAAAACAGGCACTCTGCATATCAAAAAGACATGGGGAAATCCAAATGATGCACTGACGGAAAAACAGGTGAAAATCAGATTGTATCAGAATGGAATTTCTACAGGACAGGAATTCCTGCTGAATGAAGAGAACGGATGGGAATACACAGTCGACAATGTTCCACTATTCCAGGACAGAAATCCGGTGGAATATAAGGTGGAAGAAATTGAGATAGGAAAGACACATTATTCTTCGGAATACGGAGATGGTTTCCTATATTATGAAGTTATTTATCCAGAGATTCAGTATTTCGATTCAAATGGGCAACAATTATTCCCGAAGGATGAGAATGAGTTCAAGGATGTTTCCAAGATGGAACTGGAAGTGCAGAATCTGCATTTCAATCTTGCTGAACGAAGTTTCTTAAAGACGGATGATCTTCCAAGAAACCGACTTGCTGGTGCAGGTTTTCTGTTCTACAAAGTACCGTATGATGATGTTACGAAAGAATATGCGGATGATACAGGATATACAGTAGATTATGACAATACACAGAGCAAGGACGATATCGTTCTGAAAAAGGATGGAAAAACGTGTACGACGTATCGTTCCTTAGAAACAGATGAAAATGGAATGCTTCAATTACCGGAGGACTTTGAGAACGGACGATACTGGATGGTAGAATCTGTTACTCCAAACAAAAAGGACAAAGCAGATAAAACCAAAACACAGTATCAGGATAACTTTAATTTATATATGGTCGATGTAGAATCCGGTATTTTATTCCTATATGAGAAATCATCGATGACAAATACCTGGAGAGCTGTTTCGGACAGACATATCATCAATCATCCGCAAAAAGGCGGGGTGACGGTTGAGATTACAAAGGAAGTCACAGGTCCACTTGGAAACCGCAAGAAGCCATTTGATATGGAAATTCTTTATTGGGAAGATGGTCAAAAGCTGCGTAGCAAGACAATTAGAACTTCTTTGAAACATGGAGATAAAGTTACATTAAAAAATGTAGATATATCTTCGGATATCATAATAACAGAAACTGTTGATACATCAAAATACGCTGTTTCGATTTCTAAAAAGAAGAGAATGATAAGTATTCAAATCCAGTGCAGGCAACATCGAATGGAAATACAGCTGTCATGAAACAGCGGATTGAGGCTGCACGAGGAGACGTGATTGAGTTAAAAATCACAAACGAAAACACACAATTAATACCGGAAACAGGGGTTCGTCTGAGAACAAGCAGGCATGTATGGTTACTATTTGCCATAAGTATTATCATGATTCTGTTTTTCAGAAGAAGACGGAAAATAAGATAAACACTGCTATGGAACAAAACTTGCAAAAATACATCAGACATTTTACATGTTTGTTGCATTGGAATAAAAAAATAAACCACTATAATAATGGTATGCTCCCCTCAAGAGGACAATAAAAAATAATAAATTTTTGTATCGTCAGCCATGCTATGGCTGGCGATATTTTAGTTTGCGCGCCATGGGCGCGCTCTAACGGGTGAAAGTCCCGAACACGCCTAGGCGACAAGGAAGTGTATAGCTGAACAGCAAGGGTGTCTATCGTAAGGTAGAATCTGAAGGAAGCTGTAAGCAAACTCTTGGTCCGACGGACAGAAATCACATATGAGGCTAGGTTCCGCTTGGTAAGTCTGCTAAATAAGACAAAGCCGTAAAGTTGCCGTTTGTAGGAACCGAGTAAATGTGGCGGATATATGAGAGGAAAGAGCGTGCACCTTAAGCGTGGAGGTCTCACAGAGGTTTCATTAGCCTAGTAACAACGAACTGTGAGAAGTCAGCCGAGCCCATAGTAGCGAAGAAGTCTCTGTAATGGAGATGGAGCGAAGGGGCGAACAATCAATAAGTTTGAGTATGTCTCGTATTGCAGAAATGACAACATCTGCCGTAACCAATCGGGAAAAGGGTGGTCAAATCAAGCGAGACGGAAAGGAAAGAACGCATGGACACAAGTAGTCTAATGAAGCAGATACTATCCAGCGATAATCTCAACAGAGCATATCTGCAAGTCGTACGAAATAAAGGTGCCGAGGGAGTGGACGGAATGAAGTACACAGAACTTAAAGAACATCTTGTAAAGGACGGCGAAATTATCAAGGAACAGTTGAGGACAAGAAAATATAAACCTCAACCAGTACGAAGAGTGGAGATACCAAAGCCAGACGGTGGTGTCAGAAACCTGGGAGTACCAACAGTAACAGACAGATTCATACAACAAGCCATTGCACAGGTCTTAACACCAATCTATGAGGAACAGTTCCATGACCATAGCTACGGATTCAGACTGAATAGATGTGCACAGCAAGCAATCCTAACAGCACTTGATATGATGAATGATGGTAATGACTGGATTGTAGACATTGACTTGGAAAGTTCTTTGACACAGTAAATCATGATAAGTTGATGACTATTATTGGTAGAACGATTAAAGATGGAGATGTCATCTCTATTGTTAGGAAATACCTAGTCAGCGGAATCATGATAGATGATGAGTATGAGGACTCTATTGTGGGAACACCGCAAGGAGGAAACCTTTCGCCACTACTGGCAAACATCATGTTGAACGAACTGGATAAGGAAATGGAAAAGAGGGGGCTTAATTTTGTACGATATGCGGATGACTGTATTATCATGGTTGGAAGTGAAATGTCTGCAAACAGAGTTATGAGAAATATCTCACGATTCATCGAAGAGAAACTAGGGCTCAAAGTCAACATGACTAAGAGCAAAGTAGATAGACCAAGTGGACTTAAATACCTTGGGTTTGGATTCTACTTTGATTCAAGAGCACATCAGTTTAAGGCAAAACCGCATGCAAAATCAGTAGCGAAGTTTAAGAAAAGAATGAAAGGACTCACCTGTCGTAGTTGGGGCGTCAGCAACAGCTATAAGGTAGAGAAGCTCAATCAGCTTATCCGAGGTTGGATAAACTACTTCAAGATAGGTAGTATGAAAATCTTATGTGCGAAATTAGATGCAAATATTCGGTATAGACTTCGTATGTGCATATGGAAACACTGGAAAACTCCGCAGAATCGTGCAAAGAATTTGATGAAGCTTGGAATTGACAGGATTACAGCATACAAAGTTGGTTATTGTTCAAGAGCCTATGCTCATGTATGTAGCTGTGGTGCTGTAAATATAGCAATAACAAACAAGAGATTAGCTTCATTTGGACTAATCTCAATGTTAGATTATTACACTGAAAGGTGTGTTACATGTTAAGTTGATTGAACCGCCGTGTACCGAACGGTACGCACGGTGGTGTGAGAGGTCGAAAATTCCTCATCAAGAGGAATTTCTCCTACTCGATTGGTTTTACAAAGAAGGGAGTTGGTTATGAGAAGATCTTTGTATTTCAGGAGCATCCTGTTTGAGATATTTGGACAGGTTTTGATGTATCAATTCCAACTCTTTTATTTCTTGCTTAAAGGAAACGTATTGAGTATTTAGTGATTCCTTTCTGGAAATAAGATCTGCAATTTGCTCTTGCAACTTATTGGAATTAAGATGTTTCAGGTTTATACCATTTTCCTGTAAAATATGTTCAGCACCCGCGAAAAGAATAATTTGAGATTCATATTTACGGAAATAACGATCTGGATCTTTGGAGCTTTTATAATGGTCGTCGTAAATTTTATTTTTCTGATATTGTTCGGCATATTTTAGCATTTCTCGAAGATGGCGTATCTGAGACTCGAGAGAAACAACAGAGGTATTTACCTCTTTTTGCTGCATATGTAACAAGGCTATGCGGTCTTCAAGTTCTGAAAAATTATGTAGATTATGTGTGAACATCTTGTTATATTCAGCAGAGACAATTTTTAAATTTTCCTTATTTGCCCATTTCTGAAGTCCAATGTTTCCTGCTATATTGGGAGTGTTGGTGTCTATTAACTTATTACGAACAGAAGGAACAGTAGTTCTGTGGAGCTTATTATTAATGCGTTCTTTGATACGTTCCTTAGTAAAATTTTTTCCTAAAGATTTAGTACTTCCACGCACTGGATGGGACATATCGGGAGAACGAAAGGTAATGTATTTTCTGCTGTTTTCGCCAAATTCTGCGTTTTTTATTTCATATCCTTTAGCTTCCATAAATGCAAGAAATTCTGAATAAGTGGAAACGATTCGGATTGTCTGGTTGATATCTTTTCGCAGCTGCGCTTTTTTACTGGATTCAGATTTATTTGCAGCCCATTCATTGTATTTCATTCCTTTTTTACCATCTGGCATAATTGTGGACAGGTTATGTTCCTGGCATAAAGTGTCGCTGAGATTTCGTATTTTCCAGTAATTCTTTTTACAGTCATGGTAATGAGAAAAAGTGATGTTATCTGCAGAACAGAAAATTAAATGGTTATGTACATGACCTTTATCAGTGTGTGTTGTCAGAACATAGGAGTATTTTCCCTCCAGTAAGCGATCCGCAAGTTCTTTGCCAATTTGATGGCTTTTTCATAGGAAACTTCACCAGGGGAAAATGCCTGAATCAGATGAAATGCCTTATTTGTATTGTGCGGATCTCTGCAGTCATGTGTATGATCCAAAGTGTATTTAAAGTCAAGAACGGCTGTTTCGGGAGAGCAGGCAAAGGAAGAAATATATAGATTCTGGTCAGTTTTATCTGGATTGCAGATGTATTCTATTGCTTTATTAACGGTTGTTTTGATACCATGGATTTTTGTAACTGCCATATTTTTTCCATTAACTCCTTTATATCGTCCAGGTCCTTTGGGTAAACTGTATTGGTACTGTTTATACGATGGGTGATCTGATTCAAATTGCTGCTGATATTGCCCAACAGGGTATTCATTTTTCGGATATGAGAGTAGTCTACTTCATATACAAATCCATATAAGATCATTTTCCGTAGAAAGGCAGATTTGCTTTTCATCCTGGAAAGACGATATTTTTCTTCTAAAATGTATTGTTCGTCATCATTCAAATAAAATTGTACGGGATGAATTCTGGTACGTTTGCTCATTGAAATCCTCCAATTCGTTTTTTTCTATAAAAAAGAGTACAAAAAAACTGTCTAACCAGTTCGGTTATGACAGTTATATTACTTGACTGTATGATGTTTTGGATAGATGTGTCTACAGTTTATTTTAACAGGAGTAGGCGGAAGCGTCAAATTAAGAAATTATAAAATATGAGAGGGCCAGGGATACTCCCTGATACATTTTGGTAAAATGAACCGGAAAGGGAATTTGACAAAATGAGCCAGGTGTCATGACACTGGCAGTGCTTGCTTCTTTTGGGGTGTAGCCTGCAAAGCAGGCTATGCAAAAGCTATAAAACATAAATAGAACTGTGAGAAGTGGTTGAGAATACAATCCTGATAGCGTATAATCAGAGAAAGAAATCGTAAGTGAGGGATAAATTTGAAACGTGAAGAAATTTTTCAATATGTAAAAGAGCAATATGGAACTGAACCGGAATATTTATGGAAAAAAGATCCTGATTCTGCGGTGCTTCGACATAAAAATGGAAAATGGTATGCTATAATTATGGTAGTGGAAAAGAAAATACTGGGATTAGAAGAAGATGGAAACATTGACATCCTGGATGTAAAATGTGATCCTGATCTGGTTGGGATGATTATTCAAACGTATGGATTTTTACCGGGGTATCATATGAATAAGCAACACTGGATTACGATTCTTTTGGATGATTCTGTCAGTGAAGCTAAGACGCTGGATTTTCTGGATATGAGTTATGATTTAATTGACAGTGGGAAGTAATAAAAAAGGAAGCCTTTCAGAAAAATCTCTGATCGGCTCCCAGGTATTCATTCTGGATATGTATAAGTTGATCTTTGCAACAGGATATTTTCCCAATCTCGTTCATGGCGCAACACTCGGAGAATATGAATCTCTTTTGTTTCTTCCATTATAATATAAAAAATAATAGATGGCGGAAAAGATCTTTTATGTATGGAATATCCTCTGTACAGAATTTGAGTTCGGGGAAAGGCAGTACTGAACTGGCCTAAATTCTGCATTTGTTCTTTCAGATCAGATTGAAAACGGTCAGCACGTTGCTGGCCGAATTCTTCTTCAATATAATCTGCAATGTCTGTGACATCGTAAATTGCTTCCCAGGTTAAAATAATTTTATATTCTTGCATTTCTTCGTGCATCCCTTAATTCTGTGATTTTGCGAAAAGCATCTTCCAGTGGCAATTCACGACCAGCTTCCATATCATCAATTCCCCGGTCTAACATGCGGAGAAGATGATTGTTTTCCTGGTTTTTATCGGTTGTAGGGACTTTTTTTTGTTAATTCCATGAAATCACTCCAATCATACGGTTTATAAATAGTGTATGTTGTTCAGAAGTATCTATCCATAGTTTAGCATAGAATGGGCAGCAATACAATTGAATTATTTTGCAGGAGCGTCCGTCAGACCAAGAAGATATTCGCAGGAAACATTAAATACTTCGGCCAGTGCGACAACTTCGTAGTCGGGAACGAAACGTGTGCCTTGTTCAATTCGCAGGATTGCCAGATCATTAAAATCATATCCTGCAAGTTGTAATTTGGCAGCGAGTGTTTTCTGAGTAAGATTATGAGCCTTTCGTAATTCTTTTACCCGTTGTCCTATTCTGTTTTTACTGTTCGTTTTTTTATCCCAATAAATAATCATTCTGATCCTCAAAAGTTTCTAAAGATGAAGTATTATTATTGATTTTAAGGAAAAATATTGTTACTATACTTCTAAAGATGAAGTTTCTGGAAAGTTTATTTGATTTTTGAAATAAGAAAATGATAATGCTGCCTGTAATGAGAAATAATTCTAGTGAGAGGTGGAAAGAAGATGAATGAATTTTATGAAGCAGTATCGAATTTGTTTGAGGAATTGCGCTGTGACTCCGGAGAAAGAGAATATACAGTACAGCCGGAAGAATGGAAAGAAGCAGAGAAGAATTTGAAACAAATACAAAAGAAGCTGCCACTACATCTGGAAAAAATCCCAGAGCGTGAGCAGAATTTCTGGAATAAATATCTGGATCAGTTAGAACATTTCCATTATGAAGAGGAGCAGCGGGCTTATTATCAGGGAATGATGGATGTAGTTGAGTTTCTTATTAACATAGGGGCAATAAAGAAATCCACAAATGTTAAGAGAATGATAGAAAAATATGCACGTTAAGAGTGGCGGTATGGGAAACCATACCGCTTCTTCAGAATAATTCAGATAGAATTCAAATGAATTTCAGGGATCTTGTTTATCGTGGTCTGTAGGAATTTTGTATGTGCGCAGGTATGCTTCTACGATGGCAAGGATAGCGGTAATTTGCTCATCGTTGCATTTTGACAGGTACATGAGCAGGCGTTGATAATCAAGATTATCTGTATGATTGTTTGGATAAAACAATGGTTCAGGAGGAACATTTAAAGCGCGTACCAGTTTTCTGATTTTATGAAAACTGGGAACTCGGCCCCCATTTTCAATTTCCTTTAAATATCGGCTGGACATTTCTGCTTTTTCAGCTAATTCTTCATAAGTCAATTTTTGCTCGTGTCGGGCGTTCTTAAAAAACAATCCCAGTTCTTTATCTGTTTGTTTTGGCATATGATACACCTCCATGTTTAGTGTATAGTTCCCTTTCTTGAAAGAAAATGAATTAATATTTCACTAAAAAAGAGGGTGATATTTCACTTTTTAAAAGACATATAAATTCTGAATTTCCGTAAAACAGATCCGGAGGTATTGGAAAGATTAAGAATTTTATTGTCTGGTATCACATCCGTCATTACGTGACGGATGAAATAGATAAATAGTTCAAAAAAGCAAATAAATTTCTTTACCTCAAAAAGTGAATTATATACCACAAGAAATGATGGCAAAATATTATCTTTTGATATAAATAGCGTCCGATGGGCTAAAAACTACCCATTAGGACGTTTTTTATATACCTCAAAATACAGGAAAAACAATTTTCTCGTATTTATTAAGAAATTTTTTAAAAATTTCTTCCCACACCCCGACAAATGCACTCATCCGTTTGGGATATGTGTGAAGGGGAAGCAAGAACTTTGCTTATTGCCTACCGGCGGGGAAGGAGGGTGAACTCTTATGGAGCAATCCTCTTTTCAAGATGAGCAGACAGTCAGACATCAGTTTGATTCTCTGTGCAAGCTGGCATTGAAAAGTGAAGTTATTAATTATGAAAAGCATATGGCATATCGCCAGAAGTATGAAGTGATGTTGTCAGAATTATCAGAAAAGGAGTTGAGCAGACTTTTTATAATGGATGAGCATGAAATGGAAACACATCGTTTTCAGGTTCTGGGTTACGACATAGAAGTCAAAGATGCATTGATTGCTGAAGCATTGCAGACACTTACTGAAAAGAAAAGGAATGTTGTTTTATTATCATATTTTATGGATATGAGTGATGCAGACATTGCCAGAGAAATGAATCTTGTACGCAGCACAATTAATGAGCATCGTAGACGATCACTGGAACTGATGAGAAAAAATATGGAGGAATCTGCAAATGAAAAAAAGTAAAAAACAGAAATGCGCATTTGATTTGCTGCCATTCCATGTTATTGAGGCAGCATCAACTGGTGATACTGAGGCAATCCAGGCAGTGTTGAAGCATTATGAAGGGTACATAACAGTTTTGGCTACCAGAAAAATGTTTGACGAATTTGGACAGGTGCATTACTGTGTAGATGAAACTCTGCGTCAACGCCTGGAAGCAAAACTGATTACTAAGACCTTGGGATTTGATACGAAATCATATGTAAGGAAAAGTAATCAGTAAAGGGAGTATTTAATATAGATTCCTTTTCCCCTTCAGGAATTTTTGTACCTTGAAAATTGTATATTGTTTTACATACAGGACGTGAAGATATGTAGAGCCACTAGGTAAATCCGCCATGATATATCTGCTCTGTTAATGGAGTAAATACGAGGAAATGCTGAAATATAACATTGAAGTAAAGGTATGGAGCGAGAAGAATTTGACAAAATGTGCAGCAGCTGCACAGGGCGACGAAGCATATCTGTGATAATGATACTTCCAGAAAAAAGCTGGTCATATTTAATGACGGTGCAAAACCGATGTGGGCAGAGTACTGAACTGCCACCTGTATTGTAATTTTATCTGCCGATGACAGTGTATAAAATTGTAAATTGTCATGGGCAGATAAATGTTTTGTCCAAAGAGAAAAGGAGGAGAGAAGAGTGGCGATTAAAATTGAAAAAGGTAAGATTCCAATTTGGGAAAAATATATGCTTACGGTGGATGAAGCAGTGCAATATTTTGGAATAGGTGAAAAGAAAATAAGGATGCTTATTTCGGAACATCTAAATTCAGAATGTTGCTTTACAGTCCAGGTGGGGTGTAAGTCATTGATTAACCGTAAGAAATTTGAGGCCTTTCTGGATCAGACTACGTCTTTGTAAAAAATATACGAACAATTTAGCACTTTAAAGTGGAAATGCTAGCCCTGGTATGATATAATACCTATATCGTGCTAGGGCTTCTTCGTAGAAAGGGGCGAAGACGTTTGGGTAAAACAAAACGTGACCAAAAACGACGGGATAAAAAAGGTCGAATTTTACGAAACGGAGAAAGTCAGAGAAAAGATGGAAGATATGCGTTTGTATATACAGATTGTTATGGAAAGCAGAAGTTTTTGTATAGTTGGAAATTAGAGCCAACAGATTCTCTGCCAACTGGATGCAGACCATGCTTAGCGCTAAGGGAAAAAGAAAAGAATATCCAAAGAGATTTACATGATGGTATAGTACCTTACGGAGGAAATTTAACAGTTTTGGATTTGGTTCAAAAATACATTGGACAAAAAAAGGGGGTTCGTCATAACACTCAGGCGAACTATGATTTTGTGATCAATATAATAAAAAAAGAAGAATTCGGAACCAGAAGAATAGATAAAATAAAATTGTCGGATGCAAAAGCATGGTTTATTAAACTGCAAGCAGATGGAAGAGGATACAGTTCCATTCACAGTGTGCGTGGAATTGTAAGACCTGCATTTCAGATGGCAGTTGAAGATGATTTACTGCGCAAGAATCCTTTTGAATTTCAATTATGTACAGTTGTCGTAAATGACAGTGTTACAAGACAGGCAATTACAAAAGAACAGGAAGAGTTATTTCTGGAGTTTATCCGAATGATGACCATTACTCAAAATACTATAATGGAATGTTTATTTTGTTTAAGACTGGACTTCGTATTTCTGAGTTTTGTGGATTGACAGTGAAAGATATTGATCTTCAGGAGAGAAAAATCAATGTGAATCATCAGCTTCAGAGAACCAGAGGAATGCAGTACGTCATTGAAGATACCAAAACTTCAAGTGGAACACGAATGTTACCGATGACAGATGAAGTTTATGAATGTTTTGAACAGATTGTGAAAAACCGTAAAAAAGTAAGGGTTGAGCCGATTATAGATGGATATAGTCGATTCTTATTCCTGGATAAAAAAGATATGCCTGAGGTAGCACTCCATTGGGAAAAACATTTTCAGTGGGCGTTAGGAAAGTATAATCGTACTCATGAGGAACAAATGCCAAAGATTACGCCTCATGTATGCAGACATACATATTGTTCCAATATGGCGAAAGCTGGAATGAATCCGAAAGCACTCCAATATTTAATGGGACATTCTGATATAGGGGTTACGTTAAATGTATATACGCATCTGGGATTAATTGATGCAAAAGAAGAGATGAATAGGATTGCAAAACTGGCATAGTATGATAAAATAATAGAAAAAGAATTAAAAATAATCTGATTATAAGGTTCTTAGAAAGCCTGTTTTCCAGGCTGGTTATTACTAAGAAGTTACTAAATTTGGATAAGAAAATATACGAATTTATGCTGTGATATACAGGAAAATGACAGGATTGAAGATTATCGGAAAATGCCTGTAAACAGCGTAAATACAGCATTTCAAGGAGTTTTAAGCAATGATAAGAGTGTTATTTGTCTGCCACGGCAATATCTGCAGATCAACCATGGCCGAGAGTGTTTTACGCACAAGGTAAAAATGCTCGGCCTTTCAGATCAGTTTTTGATTGACAGTTTTGCAACAAGTACAGAGGAGATTGGGAATCCACCTCACAGAGGAACAGTGAACAAGCTGAGAGAAGTGGGAATACCACTGGTTCCGCACAGAGCGAAGCAGATTACGTGGGCGGATTATGAAAAATCCGATTATATTATTGGTATGGATTCTGCTAATATGCGTAATCTTAACAGGATGCTGAAGAATGACCCGGAAGAGAAGCTTTATAAGTTTCTGACTTTTGCCGGATCAGGACGGGATATTGCGGATCCTTGGTATACAGGAAATTTTGACGAAACTTATGAAGATATACAGGAAGGTTGTGAGGGATTTCTGGATTATCTGGAGAAACATGGAGAAATCCATTAGTGATATTTCGGAATGAGACACAAATCTGAAACAATACAAAAGGTATGACAGCAAAAGGCAGCGGAAGTTGCTTTTTCTGTCGATGAAAACTTCTTTACAAATCTGAAAACTTCTATTATACTTGTCCATACAGCAAGCAACTCAAATTCAGCAGAGAAATCTGCTCTCTGCAATTCTACAGTGGAAGTTCTTTCCACAGAAATATCTAATCATGTTATCAGATCAGAATCATTTTGTGTGTCGTTGTGAGAGTGCACAGGATTTTGTCAGGACATTCGTCCGCTTTGTTTCACAGAAAGGAAATTAAATATGGAAAAAAGTTATAAAACTTTTGTCACGGACCTGAGAAAGCTCCTTCTTGCGGCTATGGATCTGAAGGAAGAAGAAATTTATTTTTCAAACGATGGAGAAAAATATGGCTGTTTGGGAGATAGGCTATTTGTAGAGAGTGGTCATATGGAAAAGGCAAAAACAGTTTGCGGGTTGCATACAGAAGAACTTTATAAAAGGTACTGTCAGGAACATTCTTTTGAAAATATCGTTCATGATTGTGTTGGGGAGATAAAGAAAGTCAGTGAAAATTGTGTGCTATGTGATTTGGATGATCTGAAAGATTATGAGAAGGTAAAAAGCAGACTTTTTATTCGCCTTCTGAATGCAGATAAAAACAGGACTATACTGAAGGAGTTGGTTCATCACAAAATCGGAGATATTGCTTTAGTGGTTTATTATCTTGCAGGAGAAAAAGAAGGATATGTTCTGAGTGCAAAGATCAAGAAAAGCTTTGTGGAGAAATGGGGAAAAGATGCGGATACTGTTTTCGAAGCTGCTCTAATAAATACATATTTTATCAGTCCACCAAGAATCTATCATTGGGAAAAAATGCTGTTTGATAAGACATATGAAGGAGATAATTTCATGGATATCCTTGGAACATACCATCCAAATAAAGGGATTGCCGGGAATTGCCTGAGTACAGAAAAGCGTACTAATGGAGCGGCAGCAATCTTTTTGCCCGGGGTAGCCAGACGTCTTTCTGAACTTCTGGGGTCAGACCTGTATCTGGTTTTTACCAGTGTTCATGAAGTAATGGTCCATAATGCGGATGTGGTTTATCCGGAAGATTTGAAAGAAGTTCTAAGTGATACGCTCGAGAAAGCAACTCCGGAAGAGGATTATCTGACATCTTCCATTTATCGATACAGCAGAAGGAGTGGTGAATTCTCTGTGGAATTGAAATGAGCTAAAGAGAGGTGACATATGGAAGTGCTTTGAGTTTATCGTTATTTGGGCATTAGAACAGAAATTAAGGCCGGAATCCATCATAAAGAATGAAATTCCGGCCAGGTTCTTTCCATGTGTTATGCTGTTTGTCTAACTATTATAAGAGTTCTTTTTTTGTGGTTTAGCTGAGAAGTGCGGAATCGTTGGAAAATTCTTCACCGCTGGCTTCTTCGAATTTGTCCAGGAGATCTTTGACTGTAAGCTTTTTCTTTTCTTCGCCCTGGATATCCAGAATGATCTTTCCCTCCCACATCATGATCAGACGATTGCCGTGAGTGATTGCATCACGCATGTTATGGGTGATCATCATGGTTGTCAGATGATCGCGGTTTACGATCATGTCTGTGATCTCGAGAACCTTGGCTGCAGTCTTCGGATCAAGAGCAGCAGTGTGCTCATCCAGAAGAAGAAGCTGAGGCTTCTTTAAAGTTGCCATCAGAAGTGTCAATGCCTGACGCTGGCCACCGGAGAGGAGTCCGACTTTGGAAGTGAGCCGGTCCTCAAGACCAAGACCGAGAATCTTCAGGAGTTCGTGGTATTCTTCCCGTTCCTGGCGGGTAATGCCCGGACGGAGAAGGCGGGATTTTCCGCGGCGTTTGGCAAGAGCGAGATTTTCTTCAATTCCCATAGTTGCAGCAGTTCCGGTCATAGGATCCTGGAATACACGGCCAAGATACGCAGCTCTTTTATATTCGGAAAGTTTTGTGACATCGGTTCCACCGATAATGATCTTTCCGGAATCTACAGGCCAGGCACCTGCAACTGCATTCAGCATAGTGGATTTTCCGGCGCCGTTTCCTCCGATGACTGTAACAAAATCACCTTCGTTCAGATGAAGATCCACGCCGTTTAAAGCAACCTTTTCATTGATGGTGCCCGGATTAAATGTTTTATGTATATCGATCAGTTTCAGCATGATCATTTACCTCCCTGTTTGGCTTTTGTAAAGTATTTGCCCTTCCAGTATGGGAAAGCAAGGAACAATGCGACGACGAGTGCGGAAAGCATTTTCAGAAGGTCTGTATCAATTCCCATCCAGATAACAATCTGAAGTACCAGATAATAAAGAATAGAACCAAATACAACGCTTAACAGCTTCAGTGCAAAGTTACGGAAAATACGGCTGAAGATCGCTTCCCCGATAATTACTGCAGCAAGACCGATAACGATGGAACCACGTCCCATGTTGATATCTGCAAATCCCTGGTACTGTGTGAGAAGAGCGCCGGAAAGAGCAACAAGTCCGTTGGAAAGCATCAGTCCCAGAACCTTATTGCGGTCTGTGTTGATACCCTGTGCACGGGACATGCTTGGATTACATCCGGTCGCACGCAGGAACATCCGAGTTCAGTTCCGAAGAACCAGTAAAGGACTGCAATCAGAATGATGATCATAATTGCTACGATAAAAAGCGTATTCTGTGTCAGAGCAACACCCTTGACACGTCGAAGGGATACCAGAAGATTAAATATATCAACATTGATCGCCTGGTTTGCTTTTCCCATGATCTTCAGGTTGACAGAGTAAAGGGAAAGCTGTGTCAGGATTCCGGCAAGGATAGCCGGGATGCCCATAAAGGTATGAAAAATACCGGTGGCAAGACCGGCCAGAAGTCCGGCTCCTGTTGCAACCAGCATGGACACCCATACATTGTGTCCGCTGAGCATCATCATGATACAAACAGCGCCGCCTGTACATAAAGTTCCGTCAACGGTAAGATCCGCAATATCAAGAATGCGGAATGTAATGTACACACCGATCGCATGATTCCCCAGATAAGCCCCTGTGCGGCAGCTCCTGGAAGTGCGGTTATTAAACTCATAATCTGCATGTTAAATTATCCTCCTCTTTTTTATGCACGAACAGCGAGAAGGGGAACTCCCTTCTCGCTGTATCAGTGTATAATAGGTTTTTTACCGATTATTCAGCTGTTTTATCTGTTTCGATTGCTTCATATCCATCCGGAATTTTAATACCAAGCTCGTCACAGATGTCTTTGTTGTATTCTTTTGTGAATTTTGGTGCATATTCAATCGGCATTTTGGAGATATCTTTACCATCCTGAAGGATGCTGACTGCCATTTCGCCGGTTTTGTATCCAAGATCATAGTAGCTGATGGAAAGTGTTGCAACACCACATGCCTGGCAGATACCTTCTTCACCAGCGATTACCGGAACCTTTGCCGGAAGACAGATGTTGTTGATGATCTCAGTATTGGATGCTACAGTATTATCTGTAGGTGCATAGATCACATCACTGTCATTGGCAGCTGTGGTAACAACGGATGAAAGATCGTTGGAATCAGAGAATGCATAATCTTCACAGGTATAACCAAGCTTCTCAAGAGCATCTTTTACTGTATCTACCTGATACTGGGAGTTTGGCTCTGCTGAGCAGTAGAGAAGTCCGACATTTTTTGCATCCGGGAAAAGCTCATGGAGCATATCGGCCTGCTCATCAAGAGGAGCAAGATCAGAAGTACCGGAAATGTTCCCGCCTACTGTTCCGTCAAAGTCATCGATTCCGAGAGCGACACCATATTCGGTAACGGCTGTTCCAAGGATCGGGATATCGGAAGTTCCGGCAGCTGCAGCCTGAAGAGATGCGGTTGCGTTTGCAAGGATCAGGTCTGCCCCTTCTGAAACAAAGCTGTTGATAATGGTAGAACAGGTATTAGAATCACCCTGTGCATTTTGCTCGTCAAATTTTACGGAATCACCCATCTTTTCAGTGATGGCATCCTCAAAACCCTTAGTTGCGGCATCCAGTGCGTCATGCTGGACCAGCTGGCAGATACCTATTGTGTAAGTCTTTTCTTCTTTGGCGCTTACTGTGGCAGCACAGGTTCCTGTTACAAGAGCTGCTGCGAGTACAGCTGTTAAAATACGCTTTTTCATATTGTTTTCCTCCTCACGATGTTGCTGCATTTTTGGATTATTTAAAAATACAACACTGATTGTGTTAATATAACACTTTAACGCTTAAAAGTCAAGAAGAATTAACGTGAAAATATGTTGAGTAAACAGATCCGGAAAACAAAATAAAGCATGAAATGAAATGCAGGCACAGGAAAAAACATACAGTCATATCATATTGTGAATGAAATTCTCAAGGAGAAAGAACATGGCATATAAAATCGTTCTGGATGCCGGACATGGTGGAGAAGATCCGGGTGCTGTTTATAAAGATCGCAAGGAAAAGGATGACAATCTGAAACTGACCCTTGCAGTAGGAAAGATCCTGGAAGAGAATGGCGTGGATGTGGTTTATACCAGGACTACAGATATTTATCAGACTCCTTTTGAAAAAGCGAAAGCTGCAAATGAAGCTGGAGCAGATTTTTTTATTTCTTTTCATCGCAACAGCAGTTCCAAGCCGGAACAATACAATGGAGTTGAAGTACTGATCTATGATAAGAAAGGCATTAAATATCAGATGGCACAGAATATCCTGGGAGCATTGGGAGAACTGGGGTTTCGGGAACTGGGCGTAAAAGAACGTCCGGGGCTGGTAGTGCTCCGGCGCACAAAAATGCCGGCACTTTTGATCGAGACCGGATTTATAAACTCGGAAAAGGATAATCAGCTTTTTGAAAAAAAATTCGAAGAGATTGCCAGAAGCATCGCAGATGCCATTCTGGGAACATTGAATGAGGAAACGGTGGAAGAGCCATTGTATTATCGGGTACAGACAGGAGCATTTCGAAATCGGGAAAATGCAGACAGGATGTTGTATCAGCTGACAGATCAGGGATTTCCGGCGTTTATCCTGAGAGAGAATGATCTTTACAAAGTTCAGGTAGGAGCATATATGCAGCTTGGAAATGCGGTCAATATGGAACAAAGGCTGAGGGACAGTGGATATAGCACAGTGATCGTTACAAAATAGAAAACAGATGATCTGTTAGTGCATCTGCCACGAAAGAGTGATATGATTAGGCAATACAGAAAGCTGGATAAGGGATACCTGTCAGATAAATATCTTTTGATCCGGGATTTAGCTGCAGATGGTAAAGAAAGGACATAGAAAATAATGTACGAAGAGTTTCTGAAACAGATAGAAGAGTTCATGTTTATAGAAGATAAGCCGGAAAAAGCGGATGTGATATTTGTTCCGGGAAACGGATATCCTCAAATGGCGGAAAAAGCAGCGGAGCTTTACAGGAATGGGTTTGCACCAAAGATCCTGCCCAGTGGAAGATACAGTATCACAGCAGGGAGATTTACAGGAGTTCTTGACAAGAAAGAATGTTATTGTGGGACATACAAAACGGAATGGGATTTTTTGAAAGATGTTCTGATGCAGAATGGTGTACCGGAAGAAGCAATTCTGAAAGAAGATCAGGCAACCTACACTTATGAGAACGCAATTTATTCCCGGCAGGTAACAGACAGAGAATACCTGGATATCAAAAAGGCGATTCTCTGCTGTAAAACCTGTCATGCAAGACGTGCGTTGATGTATTACAAGTTGCTTTATCCGGATACGGAATTCTTTGTGAGTTCGTGTTGTGTGGATCTATAGATAAAAATACGTGGATTATGACAAATGATGGAATTGATGAGGTAATGGGGGAAATAACTAGAATAATTAAACAATTTTCATTGATGCTCAAAAAAAATTAATTTAGGGGTGTCGTAAAAAAAAGAATTGTGTTATAATGCATTTGACGAAAAAAAGAAATATCTGTTACGAAAGATTAACAAGATATTAATTTTTGGAGAAATATTGGTTCGAGCGCATGTTACATGCGTTCGATATTTATATAACTGAATTTTTTGACAAAAGGCAAATATGAATCTTAGATTTTGAATATAGAGGTGCAGATTATTATGAAAAAGAACACAAAGATTACATTTAGCAGAAGCTTTTCAATACTGGCAGCAGCGGCATTGTCCATGACACTGATCGGAGGACAGACCTTTCCGGCATATGCGGAGAACTCTTCAGGTATAGAATCCGGTGCTGTGATCCCGGATAATATAACTATTGACAGCCCTACAGCTCTTGCTAACATTGCGCTCCCATCTAATGCGTATGGAACTCTTTCCTGGGCAGATAGTTCTTATGTTCCGGACAAACGTGTGCAATCCTGTGGGGTAGTGTTCAAACCTGCTGCAGGTGCTGACCTTTCAGGCCTTCCGGGGTGGGACAGTAATTCAGGAACACTTACAGGTTCCGTGACAGTTGTGGTCAGCAGCATTGACAGTACAGAGGAAAATTCCGAAAGTGAGGAAAGTTCCGATTCTTCTGATTCAGATTCAGGAGAATCCTATGGAACCGATGATAAAGAGGAAAATGGAACCGACGCAGATACTTCTGTAAAAGAAACAGAGGACAGCACTGCAGAGAATGAGGAGAAGAACGAAGGTCTGCAGGATGACAGTGCCCAGGAAAATAAAGAAGATCCGGAGACAACAGGAAAAACGGAGCAGTCTTCTTCTGATTCTTCAGATACAACAGATGCAGCAGATGCCAGTGGAGAGGAAAACAGGGATCCGGAGATAACAGAAGCTCCGGAGGTAACAGCTGCACCATCTGAGGATAATAAAACTCAGGATGGGGAAGAAGCAGAAGCTGTGGAAACTCCTGCTGTAACGATAACTCCGGCGGCAGAAGATGGTATGGATCCTGATGCAGCATCTGAGAATAGAGACGATGAGAATCATGAAAAAAATAATGATGCTGAAATTACCGCGATCCCGGAAATTACGGAGACTCCTGATACTGAAGAAAACAAGGATAATATTTTTGACAGGAAAGATGATACAGAGGATAAACGCCCTCAGAATGCAGCTACCGATCTGACAGAAAAAGAAAAAGAGGAAATTGCATCTCAAAATCATACCTGTGATGGAATAACTGTATCAGGAATCGATCTTCCGTGGTATGTGCAGTTTCGTGTTTCTGGTGGTGAGGACTATCAGTTTACCAATGAAGAAGATGCAACAATCTTTAAATCCTATGAGTTTGAACTCTGGGATACACAGAATAATACAGAGTATAAAATTCCGGATGGGGAGTATATCAGTGTGACTGTACCTGTAAAGGCCGGCTATACATATTCGATTGAACACCTTCTTGATAATGGTGCAATGGAGACCATCATTCCAAGCATGGATGGTGATACAATGACTTTCAGTACACATTCATTCAGCCCATTTGGCATCGCTGGAAGTAAATCTCTGGTAGGGCCAGATGCTGAAAGCAATACCGGTGCAACGGTTACACCTGCAGCTGATGCTTCATCTTCGGATACTGCATCTTCAGGTACTGCAGATTCTGCAGAAACAGACAGTACAGACACCAATACGGCAGAGACATCTCAGAATCTGACTTCAGATAGCACAGATCAGGAACAGTCTTCTTCTCAGAACAGTGATACGGCGGAGAATGAGGCTGAAGAACAGTCTTCTGCAACAACATCCAAGAAACAGGTAAATACCGGAGATAACACTCAGATCCTTCCGTTTGTGATCTTGTTTGTGGCAGCGGCAGTTGTAGCAGGTGTAGCAGTGTTTTTTAAGAAAAGAAAGAAGTAATGAATAAGAGAAAAAGCTCTCCCATATAATGACTGTGGGAGGGCTTTTTTATGAAGGGAAAAGCAATATTACGATCATTGCTGCTAGCCTATGGAGTGACAGGACTTTTTCTTCTGATACTGGCGTTTCTGCTCTTTCAGTTTGAATTTGGAGGAGGGATGCGGCGGTGGGGATCATTATTATTTATGTAGTATCCTGCCTGGTCGGAGGTTTTATGGCGGGAAAGATCATACGGAAAGACCGATATATATGGGGGATCGTTACCGGGCTTTCCTATTATGTTCTGCTGCTTCTGGTATCTTTTCTGGCACAGGGGAAATGGGATATGACCTTTGCCCATGCGTTGACTACTTTTTCATGTGTCTTGGTGGCGGAGCATTGGTGGGATGCTGTCGTAAAAGCTTACAAAAAAAATGCTTTGAAAATCGATGATTTTATGCTATACTAGGCGAAGAATAGAATACATAAAGGAGGATATATCATGGAACATATCAAGACATTAAATACAAAGAACCTTCAGAACACGGTTAAGAAGGGTGGATGTGGCGAATGTCAGACATCCTGTCAGTCTGCTTGCAAGACTTCCTGTACAGTAGGAAACCAGAGCTGCGAGCACAAATAAGAAGCAGCCGTTGAATGAGTGGAAAGCAGCGGGAAATCCGCTGCTTCACTTGTTTTATCTGAAAGTAACAGGTATCCAGCAAAACGCGCCGGAGGGCGCGTTTTGTCGGGTTATAAAAGAATTTTAGAAAGGATTGCGGGAAGATGAGTCTGATTCACCGTTATCAAAGTAATGGATATAATATTGTGCTGGATATCAACAGCGGCTGTATCCACCTAGTAGATGAAGTAACCTATGAGGTGCTGCCGTATCTTGAAGAAGGCATGGAAGCGGCTGCCATTGCTGAGAAGCTTGGCGACCGTTTTAAGAAAGAGGATGTGGAAACCTCTGTAACTGAATGTAAGAAGCTTCAGGAACAGGGAATGCTTTTTACAAAAGATATTTATGAGAATATCATTGATGAATTTACCAGGAACCGTCAGACAGTTTGTAAAAGCTCTTTGCCTTCACATTGCACATGACTGTAACCTGGCATGTCGCTACTGCTTTGCAGAGGAGGGAGAGTATCACGGAAGACGTGCGCTGATGTCATTTGAAGTAGGAAAGAAAGCACTGGATTCCTGATCGCCAACTCGGTTCCAGAAAGAACCTGGAAGTGGATTTCTTTGGCGGCGAGCCTCTTATGAACTGGCAGGTTGTAAAGGATCTTGTGAAATACGGAAGAGAGCAGGAGAAACTTCATAACAAAAAATTCCGCTTCACACTGACAACCAACGGCGTTCTTTTAAATGATGAGGTGATGGAATTCTGCAATAAGGAAATGGGAAATGTTGTCTTAAGCGTGGACGGTAGAAAAGAAGTTCATGACTACATGCGCCCGTTCCGTAAGGGTGCAGGAAGCTATGATCTGATCATGCCGAAATTTGAGAAATTTGCGGAATCCAGAAATCAGGACAAGTATTATGTAAGAGGAACCTTTACTCATCATAATCTTGATTTCTCTCAGGATGTTCTGCATCTGGCAGATCTTGGCTTCAAGCAGATTTCTGTTGAGCCGGTCGTGGCAGCAGATACAGAAGAGTATGCGATCCGTGAGGAGGATATCCCACAGATCCTGGAACAGTATGATATTCTTGCAAAAGAAATGATCAAAAGAGAAAAAGAGGGGAAAAGGATTACAACTTCTTCCATCTTTATGATAGACCTTACCGGTGGTCCGTGTGTATACAAACGACTTTCCGGATGCGGCTCAGGAACCGAGTACCTGGCTGTTACTCCGTGGGAGATTTTTATCCATGTCACCAGTTTGTGGGTGAGGAACAGTACCTTATGGGTAATGTAGACGAGGGAATCACAAAGCCTGAAATCGTAAAAGACTTTGGAAGATGTAACGTCTATACGAAACCGGACTGTAAAGACTGTTTTGCCAGATTCTACTGCAGCGGCGGCTGTGCGGCAAATGGTTACCATTTCGGCGGAGATATCCGGGGGAATTATAAGATCGGATGCGAACTCCAGAGGAAGCGTGTGGAGTGCGCTATCATGATAAAAGCCGCTTTGGCGGAATAAGAGAGGAAAAAGAAAATGAAGAAAAGTAGAGGAATTGCAGTGCTGCTTCTGACAGCAATTGTCACAGTATTCTTCTGCTATGTGGCTGCGGTAGGCATTGGTCCTACAGGAACAGGTTCGGCTAAGAATATCAACACCGGACTTGATCTTGCCGGCGGTGTCAGCATCACATACCAGGCTAAGGACAGCAATCCGAGCAAGGAAGACATGTCCGATACTGTTTACAAGATGCAGCAGCGTGTTTCTCAGTACAGTACTGAGGCACAGGCATATCAGGAAGGTTCCAACCGTATCACCATTGAGATTCCAGGAGTATCAGATGCAAATGCGATCCTGGAAGAACTTGGAAAGCCAGGTTCTCTGTATTTTATCGATCAGACAGATGCAGACGGAAACCAGAATTTTACAACAGGAAACAGTGAGAGCGGATATGTTCTTGCAAGAAGTATTGAGGATATCCAGAAAGCCGGATCTGTTGTACTGGAAGGTACAGACGTTGCAGACGCTGAGGGAGGTGCTTATCAGGATTCATCCACAAGCTCCCAGAAATATGCAGTCAGTCTGACTCTTACAAAGAATGGAAAAACCAAATTTGCGGAAGCTACCAAGGCAAATGTTGGAAAGCAGATCGCAATCGTATATGACGATCAGGTTTTAAGCGCTCCGAATGTAAATGAGGAGATTTCCGGCGGAAAAGCTCAGATCACCGGAATGGCAAGTACAGAAGAGGCACAGAATCTTGCTTCTTACATAAGAATCGGTTCCTTAAGTCTTGAGCTTACCGAGCTTCGTTCCAGCGTAGTTGCTGCACAGCTTGGTGAAGAAGCCATCGCAACAAGTGTAAAAGCCGGAGCGATCGGTCTTGTGATCGTTATGCTGATCATGATCATTGCATACCGTATCCCAGGTCTGGTTGCATCTGTTGCACTGGTTCTTTATACAACCTTAATGCTGATCACGCTGAATGCCTTTGATATCACCCTTACGCTTCCGGGTATTGCAGGTATCATCCTGGGCATTGGTATGGCAGTGGATGCCAATGTTATTATCTACGCCAGAATCCGTGAGGAGATCGCGGCAGGCCTTTCTGTCCATGCAGCGATCAAAAGTGGATTCGGCAAAGCGTTTTCCGCTATTTTTGATGGAAACATCACAACACTGATCGCGGCTTGTGTGCTGATGTGGCTTGGCTCCGGTTCTGTTAAGGGGTTTGCCTACACGCTGGCAATGGGTATCGTGATCTCCATGTTTACAGCACTGGTTATATCCAGGCTTGTTATTAATGCGGTATACGCAATTGGTGTTCGTGACCCGAAATTCTATGGTATTGCCAAGGAACGTAAGGTTGTGGATTTCGTTGGAAAGAGAAAAATCTTCTTTGCTGTTTCCATTATCCTGATCCTTTGCGGACCTGTAGGAATGCTGGTCCACAGTAATGTGATCGGTGACAAAGCCATGAATTACAGTCTGGAGTTTTCCGGCGGTACTTCTACCAATGTAACCTTCAATAAAGAGATGGATATCAAGGAGATCGATTCCGAGGTAACACCGGTTGTTGAGGCAGTAACAGGTGATAAGAATGTACAGCCGACCAAGGTGCAGGGAACCAATCAGGTAGTGATCAAAACACGTTCTCTGGATCTTAAGGAACGAGAAGCACTGAATAAGGCATTGGAGGAAAATTTTGATGTAGATACAAGTCTGATCACATCGGAGAATATTTCCGCTACTGTCAGCAATGAGATGAGAAGAGACGCTATCGTAGCGGTTATCGTAGCTGCGATCTTCATGCTTCTTTACATCTGGTTCCGTTTCAAGGATATCCGCTTTGCAAGCAGTGCAGTACTTGCACTTCTTCATGATGTCCTGGTCGTACTTGCGTTTTATGTTATTTCTAGAACATCTGTGGGAAATACATTTATTGCGTGTATGCTGACGATCGTAGGTTATTCCATCAATGCTACTATTGTCATCTTCGACCGTATCCGTGAGAATATGAGAGGCAGAAAGAAAGTTGAGGATGAGAAACTGAAAGAGATCGTAAATACCAGTGTTACAGAAACTCTGACACGAAGCATTTACACATCCCTGACAACATTTGTAATGGTTGCAATTCTTTATGTAATGGGTGTTTCCTCAATTAAAGAATTTGCAGCACCGCTGATGGTAGGTATCATCGGTGGAGCATATTCTTCTGTATGCATCACTGGTGCTCTGTGGTACACCATGAAAACATTCAGAAAAAATCGTGTTGCAGCACCGGCAGCTGTAGCAGCTTCCGCAAAGATTTCTTCCGAGAAATCTGAGAAAAAGGTAAAACAGCCATCCGGACAGCAGACAGCTCAGCAGCCGAAGAAGAAAAACCGTAAAAGAGTTGCCGAGCGCCTTGCAGCGCAGGAGGCAGCAAAGCAGCAGAATGATGAGGAGAAATCTGAATAAAATTGCTGAATAACAGAAACGTTCCGTACCGGGAAAGAATATTTCCTGGCGGAACGTTTTTTTGTGTGGCATAAAAAACTTGCAGCTATGCAGGAGTATGAGTTACAATACGGTTATTGTGTTGCTTTGAAGAAAGAAAGCGGCAAAGCATCAAGGAGGAAACAACATGGAACGATGGGTTGTTGCTGCAAAACGGGCGGACTTTGCGGCAATTGGAAAAGAGTTCGGAATTGATCCGGTGATCGCCAGACTAATCCGAAACCGGGATGTACAGGACAGGGATGAAATTCGCAGATATCTTTATGGAAAGGTGGACGAACTGGCTTCTCCACATTTGATGAAAGATGTGGATAAGGCAGTGGAGATCCTGCGGAATAAAATAAAGGAAAAAAAACGCATTCGTATTATAGGCGATTATGACATTGATGGGGTAATATCGACCTTCATTCTGATCAAAGGACTGAAGCGTGCAGGAGCTCTGGCAGATACATATATTCCGGACCGTGTGGCGGACGGATATGGAATCCATGAGCACCTGATCGAAAGAGCAGTGAATGATGGGATTGACGTAATTGTTACCTGTGATAATGGAATTGCGGCGTACAATGAAATCACTATGGCTAAAGAGAAGGGAATGACGGTGATAATAACCGATCATCATGAAATTCCCTATAAAGAAACGGAAGATGGAAGAGAACTGATCCTTCCGCCGGCTGATGCCATTGTAAATCCAAAACAGCCGGACTGTAATTATCCGGAGAAAAGATTGTGCGGAGCAGTTGTTGCGTTGAAGCTGGTGACAGCTCTCTATGAGGCATGCGGGATTCCGGAAAAAGAGCTGGAAGATTTTCTGGAATTAGGAGCCATTGCCACGGTGGGAGACGTGATGGATCTTCAGGGTGAAAACCGCATCCTTGTAAAGGAAGGCCTGAAACGACTTTCCCACACTTCTAACAAAGGTCTCCGTGAACTGATCCGTGCCAATGGCCTGGAGGATGGGCCGATCACTGCCTATCATGTAGGGTTTGTGCTGGGACCATGTATCAATGCCAGTGGAAGACTGGATACCGCTGCACGTTCCCTGAAACTGCTCTGTGCGGAGACGGAAGATGAAGCAGCAAAACTTGCCGGTGATCTGACTGCGTTGAATCAAAGCAGAAAAGCTCTCACGGAAGAGGGAAAGGAAGCAGCAATCCGTATTGTGGAAGAGACAGAAATCGGACAGGACAGGGTTCTTGTGATCTATTTACCGGATTGTCACGAAAGTCTGGCCGGAATTATTGCGGGACGTATCCGAGAAAAGTACAATAAACCGGTCTTTGTTCTGACAAAAGGTGAAACAATGGTGAAAGGCAGCGGACGTTCCATAGAAAGCTATTCCATGTTTGAGGAACTGGTAAAATGCGGAGATCTGATGGAACAGTATGGCGGTCATCCTATGGCGGCAGGATTATCCATTAAAGAAGAAAATGTGGAAGAGTTCCGCAGACGGTTAAACGAAAACTGTACTCTGACAGAAAAGGATCTGGCTCCAAAGATCCTGATCGATGTGCCAATGCCGGTTTCCTATATAAATAAGGAACTTGTGGAAGAGATATCCCTGCTGGAGCCTTTTGGAAAGGGAAATACCAAACCGATTTTTGCACAGAAGGGACTTCGGGTTTTAAGCAGCCGTATTCTTGGCAAAAATAGGAATGTGGCAAAGCTTCAGCTGTCAGACAGTACCGGCTGTGTAGTGGAAGCAGTATATTTTGGAGAAGCAGATGAATTTGTTGATAGAATAAAAAAATGTGGAAGTATTGCGGTCACATATTATCCTGAGATCAACCGTTATCAGGGAAGAGAGACCTTACAGATCGTAATCCGAAATTATATTACAGAATAACAGGAGAAGGTATCACTAAAATGCAGATCCTGACAGCGAGTAATTGACTGTAAAACAGGAAAGAAGGCTCTGTACTGGGCAATATGCAGTCCAGGGCCTGTCGTAATTCCGCGAGTTCTGTCGGGTTGCACATTGATTCCCTACAGAAAAAGTGCTATACTATCTAACATCTGATTGACAAATTAAACCATTGGAGGTTATTATGAAAAAAATAGAAGAATATGTAAGAAGTATCCCGGACTTTCCAGAGCCAGGGATTATTTTCCGTGACGTTACCAGCGTCCTTCAGGATGCGGATGGATTACAGCTTGCCATTGATTCTATGCAGGATTGTCTGGAGGGTGAGGAGTTCGATGTGATCACAGGTCTTGAATCCAGAGGCTTTATCTTTGGTATGCCGATCGCATATAATCTTCACAAACCCTTTGTTCTGGTCCGCAAAGCAGGAAAACTTCCATGTGAGACCGTTTCCAGAACCTATGATCTGGAGTATGGAAGTGCAACTATCGAGATGCATAAGGATTCCATCAAGCCGGGACAGAAGGTTGTTATTGTGGATGACCTGATCGCTACGGGCGGAAGCGTGGAAGCAGCCATCAAGCTTGTGGAGGAGCTTGGCGGCGAGGTTGTCAAGGTGGTTTTCCTTATGGAGCTTGCAGGTCTGAAGGGACGTGAGCGTCTCAAAGGTTATGATGTGGCATCTGTGATCTGTTACGACGGAAAATGATTTTTTGTCGGTGGAAGGGGATGTGAACTGTTGTAGTCATACGGCAGTATGAAATTGTGCACAGGCAGGTGGGATTTAATGGCAGAGACAAAAAATACGGAAAAACAAAACATTGAGATACAGAAGGAAGAAGAAAAAAGAGAGTCTGTCCGGAAGGCAGATGCGGCGGTGAAATCCATGCATGATTTTACAAGCCCTGAGGTTCTTTATCAGGAGCTTATAAAAAGCGTGAAGAAATATCATCCGTCTACAGATATTTCCATGATCGAAAAGGCCTATAAAGTGGCCAGTGAGGCACATAAGGATCAGAAACGTAAATCCGGTGAACCTTATATCATTCATCCTCTCTGTGTTGCGATCATTCTTGCGGATCTTGAGCTGGATAAGGAAACCATAGTGGCAGGCCTTCTTCATGATGCGGTAGAGGATACCTGGATGACGTATGAAGAGGTGGAAAAGGAATTTGGTTCTGAGGTAGCACTTCTGGTAGATGGTGTTACCAAACTGGGTCAGCTGTCCTATTCCAAGGATAAGGTAGAGGTTCAGGCTGAGAATTTAAGAAAGATGTTCCTTGCAATGGCTAAGGATATCCGCGTCATCCTGATCAAGCTTGCGGACCGTCTTCATAATATGCGTACCCTGCAGTATATGAGACCAGAGAAACAGCAGGAGAAAGCAAGAGAAACCATGGATATCTATGCTCCCATCGCGATGCGGCTTGGTATTTCCAAGATCAAGGTGGAACTGGATGATCTTTCTCTTAAGTATCTGAAGCCGGATGTTTACTATGATCTGGTAGAAAAGGTTGCTCTTCGCAAAAGCGCCCGTGAGGAATTTGTTAACTCTATCGTGAAACAGGTAAAGCAGCATATGGAGGATGCCAATATCAGGCACAGGTGGATGGCCGCGTGAAGCATTTCTTCAGCATCTATAAGAAGATGGTCAATCAGGATAAAACCATTGATCAGATTTATGACCTGTTTGCTGTACGCATCATTGTAGATACTGTGAAGGACTGTTATGCAGCTCTTGGTGTTATCCATGAGATGTACAAGCCGATCCCCGGCAGATTTAAAGATTATATCGCAATGCCGAAGGCCAATATGTATCAGTCTCTGCATACAACGCTTATTGGTCCTAACGGACAGCCTTTCGAAATCCAGATCCGTACATTTGAAATGCATAAAACCGCAGAATACGGTATTGCAGCTCATTGGAAATATAAGGAAACTTCCGATGGTAAGAAACCTGGAAAGAGTGAGGAAGAGAAGCTGAACTGGCTGCGCCAGATCCTGGAGTGGCAGCGCGACATGTCCGATAACCGGGAGTTCATGAGTCTTCTGAAAAATGATCTGGATCTTTTTGCGGACAGTGTTTACTGTTTCACTCCCCAGGGAGATGTAAAAACACTTCCCAATGGTTCTACACCTATTGATTTTGCATACAGCGTGCACAGTGCAGTAGGAAACAAGATGGTAGGTGCCAGGGTCAATGGTAAACTTGTTCCTATTGAATATAAGATCAAAAACGGTGATCGTATTGAGATCATAACATCCCAGAATTCTCAGGGCCCCAGCCGTGACTGGCTGAAGATCGTAAAGAGCACACAGGCTAAGAATAAGATCAACCAGTGGTTTAAGAAAGAACTGAAGGAAGATAATATCCTGAAGGGTAAGGACATGCTGAATCAGTATGCCAAGACCAAGGGCTTTAAACCAGGCATATATACCAAGCCACAGTATATGGAATCGGTAATGCATAAATATGGTTTCCGAGACTGGGATTCTGTATTGGCAGCGATCGGACATGGCGGCCTAAAAGAAGGTCAGGTGTTTAACAAGCTGGTAGAAGCCTATGAGAGGGAGCATAAGAAGAATCTTACAGATGAACAGGTCCTGGAGGCAGCTTCCGAATCACAGGAGAAGCTTCACATTGCCAAGAGTAAGAGTGGCATTGTAGTAAAAGGCATTCATGATGTGGCAGTTCGTTTTTCCAAATGCTGTAGCCCGATCCCGGGAGATGAGATCGTAGGCTTTGTAACAAGAGGAAGAGGGATCACCATTCATCGTACAGACTGTGTGAATGTGCTCAACATGCCTGAGATTGACCGGAAACGTCTCATTGAAGCAGAGTGGCAGATGCCGGACAGAGCGGATTCCGAGAAATACGAAGCGGAGATCCAGGTTTATGCAAATAACCGTACCGGACTTCTGGTGGATATTTCCAAGATCTTTACAGAGAGGAAGATCGATCTTCGTTCTATTAACAGCCGTACCAACAAGCAGGAACGCGCCACGATTTCCATGTCCTTTAATGTATGCAGCAAACAGGAACTGAATTCTCTGATCGAAAAGATCCGTCAGGTTGAAAGTGTTCTTGATGTAGAGCGAACAACGGGCTGACCCGATAAACGGAGGAATTTTTATGAGTAAACTTGAAATGCAGCAGTGTGTGCTGGGCCAGGTGTTTACCAACTGCTATTTTCTGAAAAATAAAGAGACCGGAGAACTGCTGATCGTAGACCCGGGAGACTATGCAGAAAAAGTTTTTCAGAAAGTATCTCTTATGCAGGGAAAACCGGTGGGGATCCTTCTGACACATGGTCATTTTGATCACATCATGGCTGTAAAGGAAGTGAAGGAAAAATATCAGATCCCGGTTTATGCATGCATGCAGGAAGAAGTGATGCTGGCAGAGCCCACGATAAATATGACTGCTGTTTATGGAAGTGCCTGTTCAATTAAGCCGGATGTTCTTCTGGATGACGGGCAGATTTTCGAAGCGGCAGGATTTTCCATCCAGATGTTCCACACACCGGGACATACCAAAGGAAGCTGCTGCTATTATATCAAAGACGAAGGTGTGCTTTTCAGCGGAGATACATTGTTTTGCGGCTCTGTGGGAAGAACTGATTTTCCTGGCGGAAGTTCTGCTGAGATCGTAAGAAGCCTTCACAAGCTTGTGGATACTTTGCCGGAGGATACAGAAGTATTTCCGGGGCATGACGCATCCACAACCATTGGTTATGAAAAGAGGTATAATCCATTTGTATAAGATTGGCATTTTGTTTCAGAACAGAGATTTTGAGCATGATGTGTATGAGCTGATCAAAGCGTTTTATCCCGGAAATGAGATCGTTTCTCTTTATGAAGAGGATGATGCGGATTATGATATCCGCTTCCGGGTCTCACGTGATGAAGAAGGTTATACCATCAGTTACAACAACGGAATAGAGAAAAAAACAGCTCATGGGGCTGTGATAGAAGGGCAATCCAGTGGAGAAGCTTCGGATGCCTTATTTCTTGCAATGATGCCCATGATATCCGCAGAAAAAATAAAGACGCGATCAAATACGCCTGTATCAGATGCTTTCCAAAGCTACAGGAAAGACACTTCCCTGGGGAAATCTTACAGGCATCCGTCCTGTGAAAATGGCTATGGGAATGCTGGAGTCCGGAATGAAAAATACGGAGATTGCCAGATATATGAGAGATCAGTATCTGGTAAGTCCGGAGAAAACAGCTCTTGCAGTTACCATCGCAAATCGTGAGCGGGATATCCTGAAAAACATTGATTATGAAAACGGTTACAGCCTTTATATTGGCATTCCTTTCTGTCCGAGTATCTGTCTGTACTGTTCATTCAGTTCCTATCCGCTGGAGAGATGGCGTAAATATGTGGAGGCGTATCTGGATGCGCTGGTAAAGGAAATTCGGGCTGTTTCCGGGATGATGAAAAACCGGAAGCTGGATACGGTTTATATCGGTGGGGGAACACCTACCACACTGGAGCCGGATCAGCTTCGGAGACTTCTTGGCGCGATCACGGAATATTTTCCCTGTGAGGAGCTGGAAGAATTTACGGTTGAGGCAGGAAGACCGGACAGTATAACCTTGGAAAAGCTTCAGGCGATCCGGGAGTTTCCGGTTACCAGGATTTCTGTAAATCCACAGACCATGAATCAGGAAACCCTGGATATCATTGGCAGACGTCATACAGTAGAACAGACAAAGAATGCGTTTCATCTGGCAAGAAAAGCCGGATTCGACAATATCAATATGGATCTGATCGTGGGTCTTCCCGGCGAAGATATCACAAAAGTGCAGCATACACTGGACGAGGTAAAAGCTCTCGGGCCGGACAGCCTGACCGTACATTCTCTTGCTGTGAAGCGTGCGGCAAGACTGAATATTTTCCGTGATAAATACCAGGAGATGACCTTTGAAAACAATCAGGAGATCATGGATCTGACTATGAAAACGGCCTACGAGATGGGAATGGGTCCCTATTATCTGTACAGACAGAAGAATATGAAGGGGAATTTTGAGAACGTCGGGTATTCTGAGGTTGACAAAGCAGGGATTTACAATATACTGATTATGGAGGAAAAGCAGCCGATCATCGCACTGGGTGCAGGTGGTTCCTCCAAACTTGTGTTTGATCACGGACAGCGCATTGAGCGTGTGGAGAATGTGAAGGATGTTGTCAATTATATCACACGTATCGATGAAATGATCGAGAGAAAACGCGAGGGCATTGCAAAATGGCTGTAGACGGAAAGGAGAGACGGATCCTTGAAAAGCGTACAGAAGATAAGTGAAACTACGCAGGACCGGATCCTGGAAATGGATCTTTCCGCAGAGCTGAAGCATGGGGTTGTTGTCAGTAACCTTGCCTATGATGTGGCAAAGGAGCTTGGTCTTGGTGAGAAAGAATGTTATCAGCTGGCTATTGCCGGAATGCTCCATGATATAGGCAAACTGAAACTGGAAGGATACATTAATGGCCAAGAGCAGAATCCGATGGTCATTGAAGAACTGAAATATGTTCGCATGCACTCCACATTAGGTTATGAGATCCTGAAAGACCAGGGATATTCCGATTATGTTCTGGAAAGTATTCTTTATCATCATGAGAATTTTGACGGCAGCGGTTATCCCAGCAACAGAAGCGGAAAGGATATCCCTATGGGTGCAAGGATCCTGAGAGTATGTGATGTATATGCGGCTTTGAGTATGGACAGACCATATCGGAAAGCTCTGGAAAATGATGAAGTTTTAAGACTGATGATCGATGAGATTAAAAACTTTGACATGCAGGTGTTTCTTGCATTTCAGAGGGTGATTCATAAAGGAGGAAACTATGGCATTAAAAAAGAAACCAGTTACAGGAATGAAGGACATTTTACCGAAGGAAATGGCAATCCGTAACTATGTGATGAATATGATCAGAGAGACGTACGGAACCTTTGGTTTTTCCGCAATTGAGACTCCCTGTGTAGAACATATTGAGAATCTCTGCAGCAAGCAGGGCGGTGAAAATGAAAAGCTGATCTTCAAGATCATGAAGAGAGGCGAGAAACTGAAACTGGATACTGCAAAAACAGAGAATGATCTGACAGATTCCGGACTTCGCTATGACCTGACCGTACCGCTTTCCAGATATTATTCCAATAATGCAAACGAGCTTCCGGCTCCGTTTAAGGCACTTCAGATGGGAAATGTATGGAGAGCTGACCGTCCGCAGAGAGGTCGTTTCCGTCAGTTTATGCAGTGTGATATCGATATCCTGGGTGAGCCGACCTATCTTGCTGAGATCGAGCTTGTACTTGCAACTACAACACTTCTTGGAAAACTGGATTTCCATAACTTTACGATCCGTATCAATGACAGAAGGATCCTGAAGGCAATGGCTCAGTACAGTGGATTCCCGGCAGAGAGCTTTGATACTGTCTTTATTATTCTTGACAAGATGGATAAGATCGGCATCGAGGGAGTTGCAGAGGAGCTTGAGAAAGAGGGCTTTGCGAAAGAGAGCATTGACACTTATCTTGGACTTTTCCGTGAGATCACCAACGATGTTGAGGGTGTCCGTTATATTAAAGAAAAACTTCTGATGTTCTGGAAGCAGGTATTGCAGAGGATCTTGAAACGATCATCAACACTGTAGAATCTGTAAAAACAGCAGACTTCAAAATGTCCTTTGACCCTACACTGGTACGTGGAATGTCCTATTACACAGGTCCGATCTTTGAGATTTCCATGGATGAGTTCGGCGGAAGCGTCGGTGGAGGCGGACGTTACGATGAGATGATCGGTAAATTTACAGGAAATAATATCTGTGCTTGTGGTTTCTCCATTGGATTTGAGAGAATCGTTATGCTGCTTCTTGAGAGAGGCTATGAGATTCCAACCAAGAATGGCAAGAAAGCATATCTGATCGAGAAGAACATGCCGGCAGACAAGCTTCTGAATATCCTGAAACAGGCAACTGAGGAAAGAAGTGCAGGTACACAGATCAATATCTCTATCATGAAAAAGAACAAAAAATTCCAGAAAGACCAGCTGGCAGCAGATGGTTATACAGAGTATGTAGAATTTTTCAACAGAGACTGAAACTGCCCGTCTGAAAACGGAGATAGCAGAGTAAATTAAAATGACTATAAAAAAAATAGTCAGAGGAGGATAAAGAGATGGCTGAAAGCATGCAGGGACTGCACAGAACTTGCCGATGTGCAGAAGTGACCACAGAGATGGTCGGAAAAGAAGTAACATTAATGGGATGGGTGGCAAAAGCCAGAAATAAAGGAGGTCTTGTATTTGTGGATCTTCGTGACCGTTCCGGGATCATGCAGCTGATTTTTGAGAATGGCAGCATTGACGAGGAAGGCTTTACAAAAGCAGGTAAACTGCGTAGTGAGTTTGTTATTGCTGTAACCGGTACCGTAGAGAAACGTGGAGGAGCAGTAAACGAGAATCTTGCAACTGGCGAGATCGAGCTTCGTGTAAAATCCCTCCGTGTTCTTGCTGAGGCAGATGTTCCTCCATTCCCGATCGAGGAGAATAGCAAGACAAAAGATGAGATCCGACTTAAATATCGTTATCTTGATTTAAGAAGACCAGATCTTCAGAGAAATATCATGATGAAGAGCAAGGTTGCCCAGCTTACAAGACAGTTCTTTACAGAAGAGGGATTCCTTGAGATTGAGACACCGATGCTTGGAAAGAGTACTCCTGAGGGAGCCAGAGACTATCTGGTACCATCACGTGTTCATCCGGGAAGCTTCTATGGCCTTCCACAGTCTCCGCAGCTGTACAAGCAGCTTCTGATGTGCTCCGGATTTGATCGTTATATCCAGATCGCAAGATGCTTCCGTGATGAGGATCTTCGTGCTGACCGTCAGCCGGAGTTCACACAGATCGATATGGAGCTTTCCTTTGTTGATGTAGACGATGTTATCGATGTTAACGAGAGATATCTTGCATTCCTGTTCAAAGAAGTTCTGGATATCGATGTAAAACTCCCAATCCAGAGAATTACCTGGCAGGAAGCTATGGATCGTTTTGGTTCCGACAAGCCGGATATGCGTTTCGGTATGGAACTTCATGATGTCAGTGATATCGTAAAAGACTGCGGATTTGGTGTGTTCACAGGTGCGCTTGAGAACGGCGGAAGTGTTCGTGGTATCAATGCAGAAGGTCAGGGCGCAATGCCGAGAAAGAAGATCGATAAGCTTGTTGAGTTCGTAAAAGGTTATGGTGCAAAAGGTCTTGCATACATTGCCATTGCAGAGGACGGAACCAGAAAGTCTTCTTTCGCCAAGTTTATGACAGATGAAGAGATGGATGCTCTTGTAATAGCTATGGACGGCAAGCCAGGAGATCTTCTTCTTTTTGCAGCAGATAAGACAAAATTGGTATACGATGTACTGGGAGCACTCCGTCTTGAGCTTGCAAAACAGATGGATCTTTTAGATAAAAATGAGTATCGTTTCGTATGGGTAACAGAGTTCCCGCTTCTTGAGTGGAGCGAGGAGGAGAACCGTTTTACAGCAATGCACCATCGTTCACCATGCTTATGGAGGAGGATCTTCCGCTTCTTGACACAGATCCGGGAAAGGTTCGTGCAAAAGCATACGACATCGTTCTTAACGGAAATGAGATCGGCGGCGGCAGCGTGCGTATCCATCAGGATGATATTCAGGAAAGAATGTTTGAGGCACTTGGCTTCACAAAAGAAGCTGCACATGAGCAGTTCGGATTCCTTCTGGATGCCTTCAAATATGGAGTTCCGCCACACGCAGGACTTGCATATGGCCTTGATAGACTTGTTATGCTTATGGCAAAGGCAGATACGATCCGTGATGTTATTGCATTCCCGAAGGTTAAGGATGCCTCCTGTCTGATGACTCAGTCTCCTAGCCAGGTAAGTGAGGCACAGCTTCATGAGCTGGGACTTGACCTTGAGCCGCAGAAAGAAGAGGAAGAATAAAAGATCATGCAGCCGACAATCTATACATTTCTGATCGTTTGTCCACTTGTATTTCTTGCCGGATTTGTAGATGCTGTAGCAGGCGGGGGAGGACTGATTTCCCTGCCTGCTTATCTTTTGGCCGGAGTTCCTGTACATAATGCTGTTGCCACCAACAAGCTGTCATCAGCAACAGGAACATTGATCTCAACTGTCCGTCTGTGTAAAAATAAATTTGTGGACTGGATCCTGGTGCTTCCATGTATTCCAATGGCGCTTCTGGGATCTTCCATAGGAGCTCACCTTGCTCTTATAGCCAGTGATAAGCTCCTGCGTTATATGCTGATCCCGGTTCTTCCGGTGGTTGCTTTTTATGTGCTGCGCAAGAAAAATATGGATGAGAAGGGTGGCGAGATCGCCAGAAAAAACAGATCCTGCTCTGTGCCGTATGCTCTCTTGCTGTAGGATGCTACGATGGATTTTATGGACCAGGAACAGGAACTTTTCTCCTGCTTTTGTTTACAGGATTGGGAAAAATGAGTGTGGCAAAAGCATCCGGTACCATGAAGGTTACCAACCTCTCTTCTAATGTAGCGGCTCTTGTTGTATTTCTGCTCAGCGGAAAGATTGTGATCATGCTTGGAATTGCAGCGTCAGTGTTCTCGATCGCAGGACATTATACCGGTGCAGGTATGGTTATGAAAAACGGAAGCCGGATCATACGGCCTATTATTCTTATAGTCCTTGCATTGCTTTTTATAAAGATCATATCCGGAATATAAAAAAGAAGAATATAAAAAACCCGTGAAGATCACGCTTTCCTGTCAGAGAAAGCAGATATTCACGGGTTTTCTAGCTTTTATTCTTTATTCGTTATCTTCGGTAGAATCTTCAGGAACCGGTGAAGCGGTAAGAGTTCCGAAGATGGCATTGCCCAGTTCGGTACCTGCATTCTCAAGCTTCCAGGATGCACCATCGTTTGTGAGATGGAAGGTAGCAGTGGCAGTTATGGTTGCCTGATTATTCCTGATACTGTCCAGAAGCAGTTCATGTGATTTGTTGTAACGCTTCTGGGAACCGTCGATCACTGCATCAGCAGAAGCCAGATAAGTATTCAATTCTTTTTCGTACTGTGTAAGAATGGAATTACTGTCAAATGTGGTAAGCTCTGCGTCCACCTCAGCAAGATATCCGGAAACAGAGGTGCTTGATATTTTGTAGTTAAAACAGGAGTGAAACTGTTCCATAAGGGCAGAGGCAATGGCGTTTTTTGCCGAATCTGAAGTGTTCAGAATGGAATCCAGCCTAAATAATTAGCCATCTGCTTTACATCCATTTCCTGAAGCGTTTTCAGATAGACGGTAAGCGTTTCGGCAGGCGGCACAAGATCAGGATCGGACAGATAGGTGATAAGGCCACCGACCAGATCATTTTCGAGAGAGGAACTGTGCGTAATCTCCCAGTCAGGTTCTGAAGAAGATCCAAGATTGTTTAGTTGGATGGAAGTATTGCGTTCTGCAGAACTGTACGTGTTATTCTTGAGAAGCTTGTACAGGAGCAGATAACGCTGCTCCAGGGAATTTCCGTTATCATTTTCTTTACCGGAGGCGGTTTCCAGTATTTCTTCCTGAAGGCTTGCAGAAACAAAATCACTGGCAAGAGCCTTAGCATCCAGAGTAGTAAGCTTAAGCTGCGCAGAAGCATTTTTTTTCGTCGCTATCAACGGATATACCCAGGATTTTGTAATCGAAATTCTGAAAGAAGAGAGAAAATACTTCTTTTATGTCAGCAGAAAGCTTTGTGCTGTCATCAGAATCCGGAAACAGTTCCTGATAGGATATGTACTGCATGGTTGTTTCAGAGTCCAGATTTTTAAGAAGATCCAGATCTTTTTTGATCGCCTTCTCCGCCTGAGCTTTGGCCGACTGGGAGCAGCTACATAAAAAAACTGAGAGAAGAATGATCATCAAGAAAGCCAGCAGATGTTTCACTGTCTTCATATTGTTCTTTCCTTTCAAAAAAGTTATATTATAACATTCTAGCAGATAAAGCACTGAAAGTCAAAATATCGCAAAAAAGGAGAAATTAAGAAAAATGCAATATAATTACAAATATGTTACACAGGTTGAAATCGGATTATTATGGTGCTATAATAAAACCCGTTTTTGCGGAACTTTTTTTATCCGCTTGATTCAAAGCAGAGCTTATAACGAATGAAATATAGGAGGGGACAGGATGTCAAAGAAAACAGCAGTAGTTCTTAGTTGTGTGATATTTGTGCTTCTGATAGTGTTGATGATCTGTGAAGTAATGAATCCTGCAGGCGGACCAGCACTTTTAAGGAAGATTTTCTGATAAGAAGATACATCCTGCTGAACATAAAGTATTAAAAAACTGGAGTGAGATTTATGTCCCAATACAGAAAAAAACAGGACAAAAAAAGATTGTACAAAGGTATAGCGATCGCAGCGGTGGTTCTCGCAGCAGGAACTGTTTTTGTCAATATTATACTGGGAATGGCAGATCATCATACTGTAGATCAGAACAGCAGTATTGAAGTAGAGGAAACAGTTACATATAAAGATCAGATATATGTTCCGAAGGGAAATCTGGAAACATATCTGATTGCCGGAGTTGATGATCCTGGCAAAGTACAGGAAGTAACCGAATATGACGGTACCGGCCAGTGTGATGTTCTGGTTGTTATTGTGAGAGACAGAAGTACAGACACGTGCAAGCTTCTTTCTGTTGACCGGAATACTGTCACACCTGTCAGAAGCCTTGCTGATGACGGAACCTATTTGGCAACAACAGATATCCAGCTGTCCCTTGCGCATTCCATGGGGCTTGATCAGAATATAAGGGCTGAAAACACGGTGGATGCAGTGTCCACTCTTCTGAAGGGACAGAAGATTGATGGCTATGCAATGATCAACATGAGTGCGATCCAGGTAGTGAATGATATGGTCGGAGGTGTGACTGTTACCATCGAGGATGATTTTTCGGAGAGAGATCCTTCTCTAAAAAAAGGTGAAACAGTTAAGCTGATGGGAGCGCATGCTGAAAATTATGTCAGAGGCAGAATGGATGTTGCGGATGGTACTAACCAGAACCGCATGCAGCGTCAGAATGATTATGAAGAGGCATTTAAACCTGCTTTCAGATCCAAATGTGATTCAGACAGTAAATTTCCATTGCAGGTATATCATGCACTTGAGGACTATATGACTACCAATATCGGCGCAAAGAAGTTCTGCCGTCTGGCACTTCTTCTGTCAGATAACAAAAAAGATGACAGAGTTTCCATAAGTGGAACTTACGGTTCGGACGAGGAAGGCTGGCAGACGTTTACGCCTGATGAGGACAGTCTGCAGCAGGCTGTTCTGGAGCTGTTTTATAAAAAAAAAGGATTAAAAGAAAAATCCAGGTGCAGGCCACCTGCGGAAATATAAAACAAGGAGAAAAGCTATGAATCAGAAAGATATGAATGACGAGATGGAAATAGATCTTTTGGATCTTGCGTATATGCTTATGGATCACTGGCACCATTTGCTTCTCTGTCTTCTTGCCGGGGCACTGGCTTTGAATGCATTTGCATTCTTTTTCATTGAGCCAACCTATGAATCAACGGCAAAACTTTATGTGGTTTCAACATCTGATGATTCAGTTGTCAATCTGAATGATCTGAATCTGGGAACTTCGCTGACATCCGATTACGAAGAGCTGATGTTCAGTTACCCGGTGCTGAACCGCGTAATTGAAAAACTGAAACTCGATATGGATTACGAAGATCTTGCGAAGCTGTATACACTGAACAATCCGTCCGATACGCGTGTGCTCCAGATCACAGCAACAACAACAGATCCTCAGCTGTCTATGGACCTTGCAGAGACAATGGCAGAGGAAGCTGTTTCCTATCTGCCGGATACAATGAGTACCAAGGCTCCGAATATTGCACAGCATGCAAAACTACCTGAACACAAGGCCGCACCAAGCTATTTCAAGTTTACGGTGATAGGAGGACTTCTGGGGCTTCTCATCTGCGCAGGTATCCTGATCGTCAGATATCTGATGGATGATACGATCCATACGGCAGAAGAAATGGAAAATATTTTGGCCTTGTGCCGCTGACTACGATTCCTGAAAGCAGTAAGGTGAAAAGCTATGACGGAGAGGAAGAGTATAGCAGCAGAAAAAGGAGAAAGAGAAATGAATAAACTGAAAGTAGTGTTTCCGGATCTTCCCTATGCAGTAGAAGAGGCAATGAACCGTCTCAGGATCAATGTTAAATTCTGTGGCAAAAACACAAAAAAGATCCTTCTTACAAGCTGCATGCCAAATGAAGGTAAAAGTACTGTTTCCTCATATCTCTGGAAGATGCTTGCAGAAGCAGGTTTTTCTACTGTTATGGTGGATGTGGATCTGCGTAAATCTGTTCAGATGCAGAGAATGCAGGTGGAAAATGCGTCAGAAACAAAGGGCTTGAACCATTATCTCTCCGGCATGGCAGAATATGAAGATGTAGTCTATAAAACAAATATTGAAAATGCATACATAGTTCCGTGTACACAGCTTCTTGAGAATCCGTCCCCTCTTCTTGAGGATGCCAGATTCAGAGAACTGCTTGACAGACTTGCCGGAGAATATCGTTTTGTGATCGTAGATACACCTCCCCTTGGAAGTGTGTCAGACGGAGCACTGATCGCTTCCCTGTGTGATGGCGCGATATTGGTGGTCAGAGCCGGTCAAACACCGAAGGCAATGATAAAACAGTCTTTATATGAGATCGAACAGTCCGGATGTAAGCTTCTTGGCACAGTGCTGAACCGCGCGGAAGTTTCTACCAGAGGCTATGGTAAATATGGAAAATACGGAAACTATGGATATGGATACGGTTATGAGCCGGATACGAAACATAAGAAGCACTCAGAGAATGATCGTTATCTTTTTATATCGTTATAAAGGATCAGACGTGGCGGGATCGTTTATAAATAAATCAAAAACACCAGGCGTATACCTGTGATAATTTAAGGGAGAGGTGAATCAAAATGAAGTCTATCAAAAAACTTGCAGTTATTATGCTTTCAGCTATGGTTCTGTTCGGAACAATGACCGTTCCGACAATGGCAGCTGCAAAATCACCAACAAAGCAGACTTTCAACACTGTGTCACTGAAAAAGAAAACTACAACTTACAATGGAAAAACCCAGCATCCGGTATTAACTGTAAAAGCTGGTAAAAAAACTCTGAAAAATGGTAAAGATTATGTTATAACATACAAGTATGGACAGAGTATGAAAACCGCCGGTAAAAAAATAGTTTATATCAACGGTATCGGCCGTTATGCAGGTTTCTATAAAACTGTAGCATATACGATCAACCCTGCTGTTCAGAAAAATGTAAAAGTTTCCAGGAGCAGTGTTGCAGTTAAAAGAGGAAAAGCTACAACCATCAAGCTTACAAAGGCAAAAGCTGCAAAAGCAACATGGACTTCCAGCAACTCCAAAGCTGTAAAAGTAAGTAAAACAGGTAAGATCATAGTAGCAAAAAATGCTAAAAAAGGCAAATATACTGTAAAAGTTACTGTTAAGCTGGCTAATCACAAGACTGTAACAAGGACAGTTAAAGTAACAGTTAAATAATCATTATTACATAAAAAATCTCCTGGCCACGAAGGGGATTTTTTTTTATGAAAAATCTGTGAAATCTGCATCGTTTTCTTCAGGGACTTTTCTTTTTAGAGTGAATCTGCTATGATGTTTGAAGCAACAGATAGTTTTAGTACGATGCTGAGAAAAGGGGACAGATATGAAAAAACGTATTTTGATCGCACTTGGAGTCCTTGTACTTGCAGCCGGTATCGGAGCCGGTGGATGGTATTATTATACACATCATGCAGGGTCCGCAGGAGGCAGCGATATTGTATATGTAACAAAGATAAGCAAGCTTTCGGAAATGGATTCCGGAGTGGAAAACCGATATGCAGGTGTTGTGGAACCGCAGGAAACGGTTCAGGTAAAGATCGAAAGCGGCCGAAAGGTAAAAGAAGTTCAGGTAAAGACCGGTCAGGAAGTCAAGAAAGGGCAGCTTCTTTTTCAGTATGATCTTGGAAGTATCCAGCAAAGTCTTCAGGAAGCACAGCTGGCCTTGGACCGCCTGAAAAACGAACAGTTAAGTATATCTGATCAGATTACTACACTGGAAGCTGAGAAAAAGAAAGCTACAGCAGATAATCAGCTTTCCTATACAATAGAGATCGAAACACAGAAAATGAATCTTAAGAAGAATGAATATGATCAGAAAAGCAAACAGGCAGAGATCGATAAGCTTTCCCAGGCAACGCAGAATACCGAGGTGCGTAGTGAGATCGATGGAGTGATCCAGAAGATCGATACCTCCAAGATGGGCGGTGATGATTCTGAGGGCGTGGAGGATACGCTGACAGAAGGCACGACGGATTCCACAGATTCCAGTTCCGGAAACAGCTCCGGCAATGCATTTATCACGCTCCTGAGTACAGGTGCTTATCGTGTAAAGGGAACGGTAAACGAAATAAACCGTGATTCGATCATAGAGGGAACTCCTGTGATCATTCGTTCCAGGGTGGATTCTTCAAAAACCTGGAAGGGCACCATGGGCTCTGTTGACCTGGATAATTCTACCAGCAACAGCAGTTCGGATATGGCAATGTTCGGAATGTCCAGTGCCAGTGATGATCAGACATCATCCAGTACCTATCCGTTTTATGTGAATCTGGATTCATCTGAGGGTCTGATGCTGGGGCAGCATGTGTATATTGAACCGGACGAAGGACAGGATGAGAAGAAGTCCGGTATCTGGCTGAACGATTATTTTATCGTGGATGCGGATACAGACAGCCATATGTCTGGATCGCAAACGGTCAGAACAAGCTGGAGAAGAGAGATGTCATATTAGGACAGTATGATGAAGATCTTGGGGAATATGAGATCGCAGACGGACTTTCTGAAAAAGATAAGATCGCATTTCCGACAGATGAGCTGAAAGAAGGTATGTCTGTCACAGAAGGTACTGCAGATCAGACTACAGCGGCGATGTGGGATGATTCCGAGGATGATGAAAGTATTGATGATTCTGCGTACACGGAAAGTGATGGCTCAGAGCCTGAAATGATCGAAGATGGAGCGATCGACAGTGACATGATGGATGCGACAGACGATATTTCTTCGGGAGATGACCTTGTTCCGATGGAAGGAGCGCCGACAGAATGATTTTGGATTTAAAAGGAATATATAAGGATTATCAACAGGGGAAAATGACGGTACCTGTATTGAAAGATGTAGATTTTTCCATGGAGGAGGGAGAATATGTGGCGATCATGGGACCTTCTGGTTCCGGAAAGACTACACTGATGAATATTATCGGATGCCTGGACAAACCTACCAAGGGAACTTTTCTCCTGAATGGAGAAGATATTGCCAAATGTACAGAGAATGAGATGTCAGATATCCGTCTGAAAACGATCGGATTTGTATTTCAGAGCTTTCATCTCCTTCCAAGGCAGAGTGCGCTGACAAATGTGGAACTGCCGCTGAATTATGCAAGGGTTCCCAAAAAGGAGCGCCGGGAACGTGCACGAAAAGCTCTGGAGCGTGTAGGCCTTGCCGACAGGGTGGATTTTAAGCCCAACCAGCTTTCCGGAGGACAGATGCAGAGAGTGGCTATTGCAAGAGCGATCGTAAACAATCCCAAGCTTTTGCTTGCAGATGAGCCTACCGGGGCACTGGATACGAAATCGGGAGCACAGGTTATGGAACTGTTTCAGAAGCTGAACGATGAGGGAGTTTCTGTGCTGATGATCACACATGACCCGGAGATCGCGGCACATGCCAAACGGGTTGTTATGATCCGTGACGGTGAGCTGCAGGAAAAGAGGTGATAGAATGAAAGTGGTGAAGAGAGTGATCGTTGGTGTACTGGTTGCGGCATTGGCAGCCGGAGGAATCTACACAGGGCTTATGCATGTGAAAGAATCCAAGGTAACAGAGGTGCCGGTAACCAGCGTCAGCAATCTTCAGACGGACTGGTATTCGGAGACAACACTGGATGGAACCATCACCACGAATGTTTCTCAGAATGTAAATATGGATAAAGATATGATCATCGAGAAAATATATGTATCCCAGGGTGATGATGTAAAAAAAGGCGATAATCTGATCTCCTTTGATATGACACTTGTAGAGATGGAACTGAATATTGCAAAGCTGAAACAGCAGAAGCAGGAGCAGGATCTGACCAAAGCACAGAACCGTCTGACAAGTCTTCAGAATGGAGGTCCCATCGAAGACAGTACAGACAGTACTGATGATACGGACCTGAATCTTACAGGTGGTGATACAGGAAATGACGGAGAAATGACAAATACAGATACACCTTCCGGAAGTGACGGAGACGAGGATATGCAGTCAACTACCGGTTCCGCGGCTACTGCAGATGGCAGCTATCTTGCAGCGGCTTCCTCCAGGCCATTACTTCTCAGTGCCTTTACAGATACAGAAGGAGATCTTGAAGATTCTGCAGAGGAAGTTACCGAAGAAATGCCGTCCGGAGAAACGATGGACAGTGAAACAGAGCAGATGACCGGAGATGACACAGCGGATATGGAAGAGGATACAACTGCATCCGATGAGGATCTGATCATGGATCCGACCTACCAGGATCCTACTGCCAATGATATTACAGACGGAGAGACTACGGACTGGGTTCCGGAGAAGATGACACCCCAACGGTATCTCCGACACCGACTCCCACACTGGGACCCAATGAGCTTCCTGATCCCAATATAACAGAACCGGAAATTCCGGGGATCACAGATGGTGAACCGGAATTTTATCAGAAGCTGGATTATACTTCTCAGCCGTTTACAGGAACCGGTACGGAAGAAGATCCCTATGTTTTTCTTGTAAGCAGTGCCAAAGGCAAAGTTACGGTGATGGATCCTTCTTTAACAGAATGGCGGGATACAGTGAGGATGGAACCAAAGTGGTCCAGAAAGGCGGCAGCTGGTTCCAGCTGGAGTTTCATGAGAATGATACCATTGCTGATTTTCAGGACAGAACACTTTCCTGTACAGGATATTATCTGATCGATGGAAGTCTTCTTGAAAATCCGGTATATATGTATGCGGAAACAGAATTTACACTGGACGAGGCTTCCAAATATGACAAAAATGATGATGAGATACCGGATGACAGCGGTGATGGAGATGACGGTACTGATGGCACAACCATGTCAAGAGAGGATGCGATCAAGATCCAGAAAAACAAGATCGCAAGTTTGAAACTGGATATTGAGGAAAATAATCTGAAAATCACTAAGCTGGAGAACAAAATAAAAAACAAGCTGATAACAAGCAAACTGGATGGAACGGTTGCTTACATCGGAGATGAAGTCACAGGTTCTTATAATGGAGATGCTTTTTTGAAAGTAAAAAGCAAAGATGGTTTTTATGTTACCGGAACGGTCAGCGAACTGATGCTGGATCAGATGAAGGAGGGAACACTTCTTCAGTGTACCAGTTATAATTCCGGCAGCTTTGAGGCGAAGGTACTGAATGTATCCGATTACCCGGTGGATTCTTCAAATGCTTATTATGGTGGAGATTCTAATCCCAATGTATCGTATTACACCTTTAATGCAGAGATCACAGATCGTTCATTGCAGTTTACCGACCAGGATTATGTGACGGTATCTCTGAAGTCAAATAAACTTGCCGAAGGCAGTATGGTTGTGATGAAGGCATTTATCCGTACGGAAAATGGAACCAGCTATGTATACAAAGACGTGAAGGGAACACTGAAAAAGCAGCAGATCACAGTGGGAAGCATTGTAAACAGCGGATATTATGCAGTTGTAACTTCAGGTCTGAAATCCGATGATCTTCTTGCTTTCCCATATGGTGATGCCGTGAAGGAGGGAGCCAAGACAAAAGAAGTGACTTTGGATGATATGTACAATGAATAAATAACAGGAAGGAGAAATTTCATGTTTGAAAATATACGCCTGGCTTTTCAGGGAATATGGTCACATAAGATGAGATCCTTTCTGACCATGCTGGGTATTATTATTGGTATTGCATCTATTATTGCAATTGTATCTACGATCAAAGGTACCAGTGAGCAGATCAAGGAAGATCTGATCGGGTCCGGAAACAATACCGTACAGGTTATGCTCTATGACGGAGACAGTACATACGATATGGATTATGGTTCTTACGGAAGCTCGGCCACACCGCCGGTTATTTCTGATTCCCAGAAAACGGCGATCGGAGACTTGGATCATGTGATCAGTTCTACATTTTATTACAGCAGCCAGTCTGCCAGTGTTTATTATAAAAACACAAGCTTTCAGGGCGGAACCGTGTACGGGATCGACAGCAATTATCTGAAAACGATGGGATACCTGGTCCAGTCCGGGCGGGGATTTGTACAAAAAGATTATGACAGCTACCGAAAGGTTGCTCTTGTGGATTCCAATGCTGCACAGAATATTTTCGGAAGTGAGAGCCCTGTAGGGAAAACCATTGAGGTGGGATCAGAACCGTATATTATTGTAGGTGTGATCACTCAGAGTGAGGACAGCATGCCGAAGATCAATACGATTTCTGAGTACGAGGAATATTCGCAGACGATCATGGGAAGCGTGATGATCCCGGATATTACCTGGCCTGTTGCATTTAAATTTGATCAGCCGCAAAATGTGACAGTCCGTGCAGACAGCACAGATAATATGAGTTCTGTAGGAAAAGCAGCAGAGGATATTCTGAATACAGGAATCCAGAATGAAAAAAACAAATCGAACTTTAAATATAAAGCGGAAGACATTATGGAGAAGGTTAAGAATCTCCAGAAGCTCAGCGAAAGTACCAATCAGCAGCTGATCTGGATCGCAAGTATCTCCCTGCTTGTTGGTGGTATCGGTGTTATGAATATCATGCTTGTATCTGTCACAGAACGTACCAGCGAGATCGGACTGAAAAAAGCTATCGGAGCAAGAAAAAAAGTGATCCTGGGACAGTTTCTGACGGAAGCTTCGGTGCTGACCAGTATCGGAGGAATCATTGGTGTGGTCCTTGGGATCATCCTGTCAAAAATGGTGTCTCAGGTGTCAGGAGCACCAACAGCCATCAGCGTTCCGGCAATTATCGGTTCTGTGGTATTTTCCATGCTGATCGGTCTGATCTTCGGACTTCTCCCATCTGTAAAGGCAGCTAATCTTAATCCGATCGATGCCCTTCGCAGTGAATAAAAAGATATACATACATATAGCATCTGCAATTGCCGGAAGGATTCCGGCGGCAGATGCTTATTTTTATATCTGAAAGTATTGTTCAGGTTTTATGAAGCTCTGCGGTCTTTATTTTGTCACTTTTGCTGTATATATGACAAAAAAAGAAAGTATAAATAGTGTCTGCTGATTAAGCAGCTATCTGTAACTTCCAACTCTTATATCTGTTCCGGTCATACCAGAATCGGAACAGATGCAAAAGAGCACAAAGTATTCGCCTCTGAATCCTGAACAGATTCGTCAC
>ENA-OQLB01000091-OQLB01000091.1-human-gut-metagenome-genome-assembly--contig:-NODE-91-length-50688-cov-2.450347_pt1 | contig 50688 bp, 71 predicted proteins | sample MGYA00242656_ERZ504813 | MGnify/ENA primary metagenome ERZ504813 (study PRJEB26092, sample SAMD00036388) | human gut metagenome | host: Homo sapiens | study: EMG produced TPA metagenomics assembly of... | reverse complement strand
GAAGCGCTTGATGTATATCATGATCAGACTCAGCTCTTATAGAGTATTATCAGAAAGCAGGCGTTCTGGCACAAGTGATGGCACCATGGATATGGAAGACGTATTCCAGGCCATTGTTAAGATTTTAGGAGCATAAATAATGGTAACAATTAAATCAGAACGGGAAATTGAATTAATGCGGGAAGCAGGGCGTATACTTGCCAAGTTCATGAGGAGCTTGGCAAGAGTCTGGCACCGGGTATGTCTACCAAAGAAATCGACCGGATGTGTGAAGATATGATAAGAAGTCATGGATGTGTTCCATCCTTCTGAATTATCAGGGTTTTCCGGCATCTGTGTGTATATCCATCAACGATGAGGTGGTTCACGGCAAGGGTTCCATGATTGGCAAGATGCCGGGCGAAACCCTGGAAAAGAAGGCCGAGAACCTGAGGCTGCCTATGCCTTTATGATGGGGCATCCGGGAAAGAAACTTCTGTTTATGGGACAGGAATTTGCACAGCTTCGTGAATGGAGTGAAGAACGGGAACTGGACTGGTTCCTGCTGGCCGAACCGGAACATCAGCAGATGAAGATGTGGGTAAAAGACCTCTTACACCTGTATAAGAGGCATAAGGCAATGTATGAGATGGATCAGAGCTGGGAAGGATTCGAATGGATCAATGCGGATGACGGATACAGAAGTATCTATAGTTTTATGAGACATTCGAAAGGTGCAAAGAAGAATCTGTTGTTCGTCTGCAACTTTACGCCGATGGCAAGAGATGATTACAGAGTCGGAGTGCCGAGAAAGAAACAGTATAAACTGATCCTGAACAGTGATGAGGAGAAATACGGCGGAACCGGAGCAGATCGTAAGAAGATATACAAAGCGGAGAAGAAAGAATGTGATGGAAGACCGTATTCATTCGCATACAAATTGCCGCCTTACGGAGTTGCTGTATTCGAGTTTTAATTATATGAAGTCAGTGGCAAAAAACTTTGATGCCTGCGGATAAAAATGCCGGGAAGCGTTGAAACTTCCCGGCATTTTCGTTTTACTATACATCTTTATTAATGACTGTATTTAGTTGGAAGAACTGTCGGCTGAGGAATCAGAAGTATCGGAACCAGAGGCATCGGATTCACTGCTGTTTTGTGTGTTGCTCTGGTTATCAGACTGGTTATCTGTACTGTCATTCAATGAAGAATCATCAGCAGAGTTGTCTGTTGTGCTGTCATCTGAAGAATCAGCATCGTTGTTCAGAGAATCGTTCTGTGTGTCGCCAGACGGCTCATCAGTGTTATCAGAGTTATCTTCTGTAGTGGCATCATCGTTACTCTTGTCTGTGTCGTCTTTCTTAGAATTGCTTCCACCGAACAGATCTTTGAAAAAATTTCTTGATTTTGCCCAAAAATCCACTGTCATCACTGTTGTCATCCGAAGTATCATCCGAAGCGGCATCTGAACTGTCTGTGCTGTTGGAAGAATTGTCGGAAGAATCCAGTGTACTGTTAGTTACGACATCATCACCGAGTGCGCTGTCATCCGTGCCGTTAATGATTCCGCCATCTGAACTGTCATCCCCGCCGAAGATACCTTTGATAGAACTCCAGAGGTTGGAGAAGAATCCGCCACTCTTTCCGTCAATGTTATCTAATGTATTCTTCAGAGCTTTGACATCATAGTCATACTGGGAAATGTTTTTCATCAGATCGGAGATCTTGTCGATCTGTTCCTGTGTCAGCGTGACGTTGTTATCCTTGGCAGCGTTTTCAACTGCATTCTGAATGTCATCTGCATCCGTTAATTTGCCCTCGATCACATCTTTTTTTACATCGTTCATGACATTTTCCGCTTTGTCCTGGCCGATGTCATTGGCCAGGTCTCCTGTGGTGACAAGTTCATCGGTCGCAGCTGCTTTCTGATCGTCATTCAGAGTTGTTCCGGTGGCTTTCTCATAAGCATCATGATACCTGTCAGTGCACCGGTTCCGGATACTTCGATCGGAGAAGCGGCAACGACATTACAGTTTTTAACACCGGATGTCAGAAGCGTACTGGAGATCATAGAGCTTGTAACATAAGTTAGGTTGGAAACCTTTACCTGGATTCCGCCGCTTGTGGTCGGTTCTACATAAGAACAGCTGTAGGTACGGGTACCGATTTGTTCGTCGGGAGCGACTCCTTCCAGATATTTTCTTTCGTCTGCATTGGTAACTTCGATGACTTCTGCTTTGTCAGATGAAGTTCCGAAATACTCATACATAGAATTCTTCTGTGAATCAGTCAGATTGGCGCCAAGTGTTACAACTTTGGATGAATCTGCTCTTACAACCAGTGGTGCCGCAGTAGATCCAAGTACGATTGCATGGCAACTGGTAATGCTCTTTTAAATTTTTTCATAATGCGTGGTGTGTTCACCATGCCCCCTTTTTATTAAATATTTTTATCCCTGTTACTTTTTTAATATAACATAAAACAGTGTGTTTTCCTAGAAAATATAAATTAACTATTTCTAAAGATTTTCTGTAGATTGCGTCCGCATCTGCACAGTCAACAACTTCTGCAGGCGTGAGTCCAGCTCCTTTTGCGGTATCATTCCCTGCATGGTGGCAATCAGTTCTCGGTCTTTGAAAATGAGAAATGACGGAAGAAGAGCGGTCTGATATTGCGCAGCAAGAAGTGCGGATTCAGAGGTCTCTACTTCAAAAAAGCAGATGCTGCCGAAATATTTCTTTTGATATTTCTTTTCCAGATCTTCTATGACAGGGCGCATCATTGCACATTTTCCACACCAGACAGCGTAGAACATGACTACAGCCAGTGTGGGATGCTCCGGTTCAGCCTTTGCCGGTGTATCGGAAGAAAACTGCCAGTGGTTCATCCGGCAGATATCAAGTTCTGTGTCGTCAGATGTAACATAAGCTTCCACCCTTTCCCATAAGAAACAGGAGCATAAGATATGCTTTCTATTAATATATGAAAGGAAAGGGAAGAAGTGCAGGCAGACAGGTCGGTATATAAGTCCGGATATTGCAGCGTGTTATCTGCGCTTTGCGATCAGTTTACAGATCGGATTGCCCATAGAAGAGAACTTGGCTTCATATTCAGTCATAATATTGCCCTGATTCATCGTACTGTCGTTATGAAGATCATAGGATAGCTGATCCAGAACGAAAAGTTCGGAAGTTTCAAGTTCTTCTACTGAAAAGTCAAAGAGCGGCCGGTTGTCGGTTTTGAATTCTACCGTTCCATCTGCGGTCAGGACCTGGTCATAAAGCTTGAAGAATTCATTGGAAGTCAGTCTTCTTCTTGCATGGCGGGCTTTCGGCCACGGATCGGAGAAGTTCAGGTAGATACGTGATACTTCTTCCGGGGCGAATACGGTTGGCAGGTCATTTGCATCCATACAGATGAACCGGATGTTGGCAGGAGCTTTCCCCTCTGCTTCCAGTTCCTGAAATTTCTCAACGGCACGCAGCAGAACGCTGGAATAACGCTCAATGCCGATGTAGTTGATCTGTGGGTTTTGGGCTGCCAGGGTCAGAAGAAACTGACCTTTTCCCATGCCGATCTCGATATGCAGGGGCTGCTCTTTTTTAAACGTCTGGTTCCAGTCTCCGCGTAAGCTTTCCGGATCTTTCACAACTTCTTTGCAGGCTTCGAGAACGCTCTCTGCACGTGGTATATTTCTAAGACGCATACGTGTATTCCTCCTTATAATCACTGGATTTGCAAATCGTTCTTAGTTTAGCGTCTGTGCAGGAAAAAGTCAATGGAAGCAGAAATTGTCAGAAGAATTGAGAAGAAATAATACAATATATACAAAATAATTGTGGTAATTTAAAAAAATAGGTGTATTATTATAACATGGATAAAAAAATAACAATTATTTATTGTGAAATATGCGAAAAGGAGGGCGGCTTATGAACTCTGTAATTGAAAAATTGGCTGAAGTAGAGACGACGGCGGAGACGATCGTAGAGCATGCCAGACAGCAGAAGAGTGAAATTGAAAGACAGATACAGGAAGAAAGAGATCAATTTGACCGGGATCTGGAAGAAGAGACACAGAAAAAACTGGAGAAGATAAAAGAAAAGTCGCAGCAGGAAGTAGAGAAGGTCCTGGACCGGGAACGGAAGAAGAACCAGACTGCAATTGATGCGCTGAAGCAGGAATATGAAGAAAATCACGAGATTTATGCAGAGGAAATCGTAAGACATATGATCGAGGTGTAGTGTATGGGAAATGTGATGGCTTACAGTGGGATTACGACAAAGGTACGTGCAATGTCGGCAAAGCTTTTGACAGCGGAGGATTATGACACAATTGCCGGACTTGGGACAGTAACGGAAGCAATTGAATATCTGAAAGACAAGACGGCATATGCACCTTATGTGAACCGGATGGACATTTCGCTGTATCACAGAGGAAATGTGGAGAAGATTCTGTATCAGTCTCTGTTCGATGATTATTCGAGACTCTTCCGTTTTGCCGGAATGAAACAGAAAACATTCTTAAAATTATACTGGAAACGTTATGAGATTGATCTGATCAATTATTGTCTGAGAATTGTGTTCAATCATTATGACAAGCCGTTTGACCTGGAATATAAGAAAGAGTTTTTTGACAGATATTCACAGATTTCCATTGACCGGTTGATAACTTCGAAAAATATTGATGAGCTTGTGGATAACTTACGGGATACGGAGTATTATGATGCACTTGCCAGAATTAAAGATTCCGGAGCGGGAACGCTTTTTGATTATGATCTGGCACTGGATCTGTATTATTTTTCCACTATGTGGAAAAAGGGAAAAAGGGTTCTGAAAGGGACATGAACAGAAGATATTTTTAAAAGATTACGGAACGAAGATCGACCTTCTGAATCTACAGTGGATCTACCGTGCGAAGAAGTAATTATCATATGCTTCCGCCGGACATTTATTCGATGACGATCCCGATTCATTACCGGGTTCGTGTGGAAGAGTTCAAGAGCCTGGTAGAGACTCCTACACTGGAACAGTTCGAAACTGAAGTGGGAAAAACGTACTATGCGGGAAGTATGATTATATGCAGGCAGATAAGACACTGGAACAGATGTACCGTGACTGTCTGCGGAAATTGTACCTGACCGATAAAAGGAATGATCCGTATTCGATCGCGATCGTCAATACGTATCTGTTCCTGAAAGAAGAAGAAATCTATAAACTAACGACAGCCTTGAGTGTATCCGTTACGGTTTGACGAAGGGAGAGACATTAGGATACTTAGGAGGTGTGAATCAATGATTGTTAAGATGAAGTTCTTAAGCATCAGCGGACCGAAGAATGACATCGACCGTGTCTGCGAGGTGTATCTGTCGAAATACGAAATGCAGCTTGAGAATGCGGCGGCGGAGCTTAAGACGACCGACAACCTGCAGCCTTTTGTGGAAGTCAATCCATACAAAGAGCCGCTTGCGAAGGCAGAACAGTTCAGCGCACTGTTAGCGGATGAAGACCAGAGGATCGATGTATCGATGAATCAGGAGGATATGCTGAACCTGATCCGGGATGTCAATCATGACTATCTGGATCTTGTGGAAAAGAAAGAGTTAACGAAGAAACAGGTAGAGGAATACAAAGAAAAGCTTATGATCATGGAGCCGTTCCGGACATTGGAACTGGATATGCAGAAATCACTGAAGTACAAATACATGAAAGTACGTTTCGGTCGGGTGGATGTGAATTATTACAAACGTCTGGAGAAATATTTGTTTGATGATCTGAATGCGGTATTTATCGAAGGCATAAGGAATGAAAATTATGTGTACGGATGTTATTTCGTATCGAATGCAGATTCCAGTAAAGTAGATTCGGTATTCAATTCTTTGCATTTTGAAAAGATTGCAATTCCGTCCGAGTACATAGGAACACCGGAGCAGGCCTGTGAAGAGCTTGAAAAGGCAATCGAAGAAAAGCAAAAAGAGATTGCAGAGATAGAAAAACAGATCAGGGAGCTGATGGCGAAGAATGCCGCAAAGCTCGTGGTGCGAAAAAGCGTCTGGAAGAACTGTCTACAAACTTTGATGTACGTAAGCTGGCGGCAAGGATCGAAGAGGGAGATAATAAAGAAGATTATTACATCCTGTGTGGCTGGATGGGTGAAGAAGATGTGAAAAAATTCCTGGCGGAATCGAAGAACGATGATAAGGTATTCGTTGTTGTAGAAGAAGATAAGGAGAAGTTTTTCGGAGAACCGCCGACGAAGCTTAAGAATCCAAGATTCTTCAAGCCATTCGAGATGTTCATACGGATGTACGGACTTCCGGCAAATGATGAGATGGATCCGACGATGTTCGTGGCACTGACGTATACATTTATCTTTGGTGCGATGTTCGGGGATGTCGGCCAGGCTTATGCCTGTTTGTATTCGGCGGGCTTTTGTATCTGATCAAGAAGATCAACCTGGCAGGGATCATATCCATTGCGGGACTGTTCTCGACATTTTTTGGATTCATGTTCGGAAGTATCTTCGGATTTGAAGATGTGATACAGGCACGCTGGTTAAGACCTGTGGATGCGATGACGAACCTGCCGTTTATCGGACAGCTCAATACGGTATTCGTGGTAGCTATTGCATTTGGTATGGGATTGAATATCCTGGTGATGATCTTTAACGTGATCAACGCAGTTAAGAGTCATGATCTGGAAAATATGTTATTTTCCCACAACGGAATCGCAGGACTGGTGTTCTATGGATTCCTGGTGCTGACGATCGTGCTTTATATGACGGGACATAAGGTTCCGGGTAATATCATGATGGTAATTTTCCTGGGGGTTCCGGTGCTCTTGTTCGTATTCAAGGAACCGTTGGGCAATCTGGTGACAAAGCAGCATAAGAAGATGGAAGAGGGAAAGGTGATGTTCTTCGTGCAGGCGTCTTCGAACTGTTTGAGACGATGCTGAGTTATTTTTCCAATACCATTTCTTATGTGCGTATCGGTGCATTTGCCGTCAGTCATGCGGCGATGATGGAGGTTGTGCTGATGTTATCGGGCGCAAGTGCGGGGCATACGAACTGGATCGTGTTCGTGCTTGGAAATGTGTTGGTGTGCGGACTGGAAGGGCTGGTCGTCGGTATCCAGGTACTGCGTCTGGAATACTATGAGATGTTCAGCCGTTTCTATAAAGGAACCGGACGGGAATTTAAGCCGTTCCACAGTCAGAGTGACAGAAAGTAATAAAATTCAAAGATATATTTACAGGAGGACAAAAATATGAGCCTGACAGTTAGAGTATTATTCGTTGTAACATTGTTGCTGAGTATTGTAATTCCATTTGGATATTTTCTGATCGGACAGAGGACGAAGAAGCGTTATAAGAGGCTATCGGCACAAATATATTCTTTTTCTTCAGCACTGTTCTGATCGCAGGGATCATGCTTTTTGCGGGAGATCCGGTACAGGCAGCGGAAGCAGCCGGCAATACGGCGTCGAACGCAACAGGATTCGGATACCTGGCAGCAGCACTTTCAACCGGTCTTTCCTGCGTCGGCGGTGGTATCGCCGTTGCAAGTGCAGCAAGTGCGGCTCTGGGTGCAATTAGTGAAGATTCCAGTGCACTTGGTAAGTCACTGATCTTCGTAGGTCTTGCAGAAGGTGTGTGTCTGTACGGACTGATCATCTCCTTCATGATCTTGGGTAAATTGTAAGATGAAGATGTATCTGATCAGTGATAATATTGATACTCTGACAGGAATGCGTCTCGCAGGGGTAGACGGAATCGTGGTACATGAAAGAGAAGAACTCCGGTGTGCGATCGAGAATGCCATGGAGGATAAAGATGTAGGTGTGATTCTGTTGACGGAGAAATTCGGAAGAGAATTCCCGGACCTGATTGACGAGATCAAGCTGGAGCGGACAATGCCGCTTCTGATCGAGATTCCTGACAGACACGGGACCGGACGTAAGAAAGATTTTATCACGTCGTATGTAAATGAAGCGATAGGGTTGAAATTATAGACAGGAAGAAGGTGGACACATTGACAAACGAAGAAAAGATCACGCAATATCCGCACGGCAGCGATGGAAGAGGCAAGAGCGGAGGCGAATGCGAATCATAAAGCAGCATGAGGATGCGCTGAGAAGTGTGTTCGAGCAGCATCAGATCGAAGCCAGACGCAGTCGGAGACGAGAGTGCGTGCGGAGAGTGTGACTGCAAAACAGCAGCTTAATATGGCGATGTCAAAGGCGCAGCTTGAATTAAAACGTGAGATGGGTAAGATACAGACAGAACTTAAGACAGAACTGTTCGAAGAAGTACAGTTAAAGCTTCTGGCATTTATGAGAACAGAAGAGTATAAAGAGGTTCTGATCCGTTATATAGAGAAAGCAGCGCAGTTTGCATCCGGGATGGCGATGACGATCTATATCAATCCGTCCGATGCAGATAAGAAGACATATCTGGAGGAGCGCACGGGAATGACGCTGACGATCAGCAAAGTGGATTTCATCGGCGGCGTGCGTGCGGTTGTGCCTGAGAAGAATGTTCTGGTGGATTATGCATTCAAAGGGGCACTGGAAAATGAATACCAGAAATTCCGGTTCCGGGGAGGTGTAAAGGGTGAGTAGCGGAAAGACAGAAAAGATATATGGCATCAACGGCCCGGTCATTTACCTGAAAGGGAAGACGGATTTTAAGATGTCGGAAATGGTCCATGTGGGAGAGGAAAAGCTGGTTGGCGAAGTTATTTCCCTGGATAAGGACCGGACGACGGTACAGGTGTATGAGGAGACTTCCGGACTGCATCCGGGAGAACTTGTGGAAGGTACGGGAGCGGCAGTGTCGGTTACGCTGGCACCCGGTATCCTGAATAATATCTTTGACGGTATTGAGAGACCGCTGGAGCGGATCGCTGACAAGGGCGGGGCATTTATCACCCGTGGTGTCAGTGTGGATGCACTGGACCGCCAGAAGCTCTGGGAGACGCATATCACAGTGGCGGAAGGCGATATGGTACAGGGTGGAACGATCATTGCGGAAGTGCCGGAGACGCGGGCTATCGTGCACAAATGTATGGTTCCTCCGGGAGTGGAAGGAACTGTTATATCTGTGGTTCCGGATGGTGAATATACGATTGATGAGACGCTGGTTACGATTGAACTGCTCAGTGGAGAAAAACGGGAACTTTCGATGACACAGCACTGGCCGATCCGTGTACCGAGACCGGTGAGCCGGAGATTTCCGGCAAGTGTGCCGCTGGTAACAGGACAGCGAATTCTGGATACGATGTTCCCGATTGCAAAAGGTGGAACGGCTGCGATTCCGGGAGGATTCGGAACGGGTAAGACGATGACCAGCATCAGATCGCAAAATGGTCGGATGCGGATATTATCATATATATTGGATGTGGCGAGCGTGGAAATGAGATGACGCAGGTTCTGGAAGAGTTTTCGGAGCTGGTCGATCCGAAATCAGGAAATCCTTTGATGGACAGAACGACGCTGATCGCCAATACCTCGAACATGCCGGTGGCTGCCCGCGAGGCATCCATTTACACCGGACTTACACTGGCGGAATATTACCGTGACATGGGTTATGATGTGGCGATCATGGCGGACTCGACATCCCGATGGGCAGAGGCACTGCGTGAGCTGTCCGGACGACTGGAAGAGATGCCGGCGGAGGAAGGGTTCCCGGCATATCTGGCATCGAGACTGTCGGCATTCTATGAAAGAGCCGGCATGATGCAGACATTAAATGGTGCAACCGGATCTGTCTCTATCATCGGAGCGGTGTCTCCGCAGGGGGGAGATTTCTCCGAGCCGGTTACGCAGAATACGAAGCGTTTCGTGCGCTGCTTCTGGGGACTGGATAAATCCCTGGCGTATGCGAGACATTTCCCTGCGATCCACTGGCTGACGAGTTACAGTGAATATCTGAATGACTTAAGCGGCTGGTACGCTGATCATGTGTCACCGAAATTCGTTGATTACAGAAACCGTCTGATGGCGATCCTGAACCAGGAGAGCAGTCTGATGGAGATTGTAAAACTGATCGGCGGGGATGTGCTTCCGGATGATCAGAAACTGATCCTGGAGATCGCAAAGGTGATCCGTCTGGGATTCCTGCAGCAGAATGCATTTCATAAGGATGATACATGCGTATCGCTGGAGAAGCAGTTCAAGATGATGGACGTGATCCTGTATCTGTATAAGACCAGCAGGAAACTGGTGGCAATGGGAATGCCGATGTCGGTACTGAAGGCGGAAGGTATATTTGAAAAGGTCATTGCGATCAAGTATGATGTGCCGAATGACAACCTGCAGTTACTGGATCTGTATAAATTAGACATTGATGACTTCTATAACCGCGTCATCGAGAAGAATGCGTAAAGGGAGGGACGTAAGATGGCAATAGAATATCTTGGACTGAGCAGTATAAATGGCCCTCTCGTCGTGCTGGAAGGCGTGGAAAATGCATTTTACGATGAGATCGTAGAATTTATTGTAGATCATAATACGAGGAAAATGGGGCGTATCGTAGAGCTGGATGAAGACAAGGCTGTGATCCAGGTATTTGAAGGGACAGAAAATATGTCACTGGATAATACCCATACAAGACTTACGGGACATCCGATGGAAGTTACTGTATCGGAGGAAATGCTGGGACGTACATTTAACGGAATCGGGGAAGCAATCGATGGACTTGGTCCGATTGCAGATGCAGAAAAAAGGGATGTAAACGGACTTCCGTTGAATCCTGTCAGACGGGAGTATCCACGAAACTATATCCGTACCGGAATCTCGGCGATTGACGGTCTGACGACACTGATCCGCGGGCAGAAGCTTCCGATATTCTCGGGAAACGGATTGCCGCATGACCAGCTCGCGGCACAGATCGTAAAGCAGGCTTCACTTGGAGACGATTCGGATGAACAGTTTGCGGTTGTATTCGGTGCGATGGGAGTCAAGCATGACGTGGCAGAATTCTTCCGTAAGACATTTGAGGAAAGCGGTGTGGCAGATCATGTGTGTATGTTCCTGAATCTGGCAAATGATTCGGTGGTGGAGCGTCTGATCACGCCGAAGGTTGCGCTGACGGTAGCGGAATATCTGGCATTTGAGAAAAATATGCACATTCTGGTTATCCTGACGGATATGACTTCTTTTGCGGAAGCCATGCGTGAAGTGTCTTCTTCCCGTGGCGAGATTCCGTCAAGAAAAGGATATCCGGGATATTTATACAGTGAACTGGCCACGATCTATGAACGTGCCGGTATTGTGGACGGGGCAAATGGTTCCGTAACACAGCTTCCGATCCTGACCATGCCGAATGATGATATTACACATCCGATCCCTGACCTTACCGGATATATCACAGAAGGACAGATCGTACTGGACCGTAATCTGCACGGGCAGGCAGTCTATCCGCCGATCAGTATCCTGCCATCGCTGTCACGACTGATGAAGGACGGCATCGGAAAAGGATATACCAGGGAAGATCATCAGGATCTTGCGAACCAGTTATTCTCTGCCTATGCAAAGGTTGGAGAGGCGAGAAATCTGGCTTCGGTTATCGGAGAAGATGAATTGTCACCAATCGATAAACAGTATCTGAAGTTCGGTGAAGAATTCGAGAGACGCTATATTGGCCAGGGACCGGCGGAGAACCGGACGATGATGGAGACGCTGGATCTTGGCTGGGAACTGCTTGGACTTCTGCCGAAGGAAGAACTGGACCGTATTGATACGAAGCTGATTGAGAAGTATTGGAAGGATACGAAAGAGACATTGGAGACAGAAGAGTAGGAGGGATGCATATGGATCCGAGAGAATTTCCTACCAAAGGAAATCTGATGCTTGCAAAGAATTCTCTGATGCTTGCACGTCAGGGGTATGACTTGATGGATAAAAAGCGGAATATTCTTCTGAAAGAGCTGATGGGACTGATCGATGAGGCGAAAGACATTCAGGAAGAGATCGATGCAACCTTTACAAAAGCATATGCCTGCCTGCAGCGTGCTAATATCGAACACGGGATCAGTAAAGTCCAGGAACTGGCATTTACTGTTCCAATCGAGGATTCGCTGAAGATGCAGACCAGAAGCATCATGGGAACGGAGATTCCGCACATCAAGTATGATGCGAAGCAGAATGATCTGACGTATTCGTTCAGCACGACACATGAGTCGGTGGATATTGCAAGAGAAGCTTTCCGGGAAGTGAAGGAACTTACGATCAAGCTGGCTGAGGTGGAGAACTCGGCGTACCGTCTGGCCGCAAATATCAAGAAGACACAGAAGCGGGCGAATGCGCTTAAGAATATTACGATACCGATGTATACGAATCTGGTGCATACGATCAGTAATGCGCTGGAGGAGAAGGAAAGAGAAGAATTTACACGGTTGAAGGTGATAAAGAGGATGAAAATGTAACGACAAATTTTGCAAAGTAATTCCACTTATCCCCAACAAAAGAGGAGTTATCCACGGGAAACTGTGGATAACTCCTCTTTTGTCTGATAATTCCGATGCATGAATCGACATAGAATGACAACGATTATAATGAACGGGATTTTTCTGTACTTACATTAATGCATTCGATTACAGCACACGCATGCCGGCTTTTCAATGAGCCCTTCGCAGCCTTCGATGGTTGTTCCGCCAGGGGATGTGACCATGTCTTTTAATTCACCCGGATGTCGAGTGCGCCATAAAGAATGGCACCGCCATATTGCCACATCCGATAATTCCGATTTTTTTGTGATCATAATAATTCCTCCTAGTTTGGTCATGAGATGTTTTAGAGCAGATATTTATAAAGTGTACAGTATGCAATGACAGGAGCTTTAAGGAGTCAGCTTGTGCAGTTCCCATGCTTTTTCGATACTTCCCGGAGTTTCCATCAATAATTTCGTTCCTTCTGCCATACATCTCGCAACGTAGAACATACCTTTCTGTCCGATAGTCATACCGGCCTGTCTGGCAGCAGCCCAGTGATGAAGCGGGGTACCTTTACACATCGTAGCGGCACTTAAGGTGATCAACGGGACGGTGTGGCTGACCTGTGAAGCGTCCGTGCCGATAGCGATCGGAACCGGTTCATCTTCAAGCGGTTCCAGGCCGGAGAATAGTGTCCCGTCATTGATGAGTCTGGCTTCTTCTGTGATCTGCTTTGCAAAATCCAGCTCTTCCGGTGTATAAGCCGGTGTCGGAACTCTGGTCATAGCATCGTAATATAATTCTGTCAGTACCCGGTTAACTTTCATCTCACTGCAGCTTGCGACCAGTTCGATATCGACGGTGGTGTCTGTCATAAGAGCGGCACCTCTGGCGCAGTTGTCTACACGTTCGCTTGCATCTTCGGTGCGGGAACGTAAGTAGGAGCGGATGAAATAATTTGTCTTTGCGATATCCGGAACAACATTTGCCGGAAGACCGTTATCAATGTAGGCATAATGCATACGGACATCTCCCGGTACGTGTTCACGGAGATAATTGACGCCTACATTCATGAGTTCGGCGGCATCCAGGGCGCTGCGGCCTTTTTCAGGTGCTTTGGCAGCATGGGAACTAAGTCCGTGGAATGTGTAGTTCTTAATGTCCTGTGCCTGCCAGATATCGTTGCTGACACGGTTGCGGTCGAATGGATGCCAGGTAATAGCAACATCGAGGTCATCAAAGACTCCCTGATTGTTCATCATGATCTTGCCGGACATGATCTCTTCGGCCGGGCAGCCATAGACGCAGATTGTTCCGGCTGCACCGGTTGCTTCCATATCGGCTTTTAATGCACATGCCGCTGCGGCAACGGCTGTTCCAAGCAGGTTGTGCCCGCAGGCGTGTCCGACACCTGCCAGAGCATCGTACTCGGCCAGGAATCCGAGGATTGGTTTTCCGCCTCCCCAGACTGCGGTAAATGCGGTGTCGATACCGGCTGTTTTCCATGTTATTTTAAATCCCTGGCTTTCCAGATAATCTGCCAGGCATTTGGAAGAAAGTGTCTCCTGATATGCAAGTTCCGGGTGACGGAAAATGTATCAGCGGTACGAACCAGTTCGTCCTGATGATCGTCAATCCATGTGGCAATGATATTGTCGGGTGTATGTTCGGTTGTTAGTTTATTCAAAATATAGATACCTCCTCATAGAATCAGGTGTTTATCTATCATTTTAGCACAGAAAAACGGGATGTAAATAGATTTCATAGTTTTCTTATATGAAAAGTAAAATCTATTCAACCGGATAAAGCCCGTCCAATACATCCAGATATTCCTGCCCGAATGTATCTACATAATCAGCAAGGGCAAGCTTCACAGCCTCTTCTCCTTTTTCACCAAGCTTCTGGATCAGCGTCTGGCTGACAGTATATTTCAAATGTGCTGTATGGAAGTTAAAATCTTTCATACAGGAAGTTCCGAGTTCCGCCTTTTTCTCTGCCAGTTCTTTAACCTCTTCCGGCGAAAGTGGATGTCCCCAGTCGAATTCACAACGTTCACCGCCCCAGCTCATGGATGTGGCAGTCGGGGTACAGACGAAATCAGAGCGGAATCCCTGGTAAACGGCATTATCTACATTGACGCAATAATATTTCCCATATTCGGTAATGTTATGCTTTTTCCATGCTTCACACCATGCACATTTTGCAATGTAAGTCTGAAGTGTCGGTTCGGTGCGAAGTGTTCCGAAGTCCATTTGTCCGGCGTAATCTGGTTTCCATTCACCGTATGCCTGATTGGTCATGGTAGTCAGTTCATCACCGTGTGCGAGAGCATTTGCCGCCATGCGGGCACCCCGTTCATTTCCATAGGTAGTCATTCCGGCAAGGATTGCGTCTTTTCCGGCTTCACCGCATAATTCAATTGCATGTTTGGCGAGAAATGCGAACATCATGGCGTGATGTTCGATTTTGCAGCTGACAGGACAGACTTTATTTTCATTTTCACTCATATTAAAAACTCCTTTCGACATTTGTAAGTGATAATCTATTTATTACAATACTACATTGTAGTGAAAAAGTCTCGAGAAAAGGCTTGATAAAAAGGAAAAAAGCGGTATGATAGTAAAAAAGAAAAAGCAATCACTTAAAAGTGAGAATAAAGTTGAAAATTAAAGAGGAAAAAAGTATGAGCAGGAAAAAGTTAAAAAATAGAAGACGAAAAGATCGTGCACAGAGAAAGATTCTGATTGCGGCAGTCTGCATAGCAGCAGTGATCATAGGTGTGGGAATCGGCGGGCATGTTATAAAAAAGAATGCCGGTAAAACGATGACAACGGCCGAGACGGAAAGTAAAAAGGCAGTATCAAAGAAAAAAGCAACTGCAAAAAAACTTACGATCAATGAGAATGAAACTGATGCATCCAATAAAGAAAATCAAGGCCAAAAAGATCAGGCAGATGACAGAAGTGAATTTGCAGTTCAACCAGGAAGAAAAGTGGGTACAACAGAACAATCGGATGAAAAAGTTGTCTATCTGACGTTGGATGACGGACCGTCTAAGAATACGCAGGCGGTGCTGGACATTTTGGATAAATACAATGCGAAAGCAACGTTTTTTGTTACAGGAGCCATGCCGGAATATAAAGATATGATCAAAAAGGCTTATGATAAAGGACATACGATCGGAATGCATACATATTCTCATGATTACGCAAAGGTGTATGCATCTGTTGATGCATATTTTCAGGATCTTGACCAGATTGGACAGCTTGTAAAAGAAGAGATCGGCTATGTTCCGTGTTTTATCAGATTTCCGGGAGGATCTTCGAATACCATATCTGCAAGTTACACGAAGGGAATTATGACAACGCTTACGCAGGAGGTTCAGGCAAGAGGATATCAATATTATGACTGGAATGGAAGTTCAGGAGACGGGGCCGTGAGAACAACGGAACAGCTTGTGGATCAGGCAACCAGTTTCCATGACAATAATATCATCCTGCTGTCACATGATTCCGAGACAAAAGATACAACTGTGAAGCGTTGCCGAAAATTATTGAATATTATCAGTCACAGGGATATGTGTTCAAAGCATTGGATCTTAACAGCTATGTTGCACATCATGGTGTGAATAATTAATTATATATGTAGGGAAATGTGTTGATGGTTGTTGTACTTATGCTGAATAGAATAACGGAAGATCTGGCGGAAAACATGTAAATACAAAGAAGAAAAATGATGTTATCAACCAGAGTGAGACTACAAAGCCAGGTTCTGTCTTGTGAGGAGAACGGGTCTTGCCGGAAATATATTCAGACATTCCAAATGAAAATATTACACTGGAATAAAAAAGCAGGATGTCTAAGATCAGGAAATTCCGGCCGAGAATCCCGGAATATGTGTAAAAAACAGAAACAGTAAAAAACATTCCGAGAAGCACACCCAGATACCGACAGTAAAAGAACGGTAAAACAACCGGATGCAGAGACAGATATTCCCATATGCTTACGAATAAAAAAGGAAAATATAAAAGTTTCAAATGTTCCCACACGGATTCATTAACCGGGCAGAAAAGTGCAATGATTGGAGACTGCCCGGATAAAAAATACAGGAAATGATTCAGTGTTCCGAGAAAGGCAGCGACCAGGACAAAATGCAGAGCTGTGCCTTGAATGCAGGAGATAATCTCTGTGCAGACAGTATGAAAGATTTTTTTGAAATTGGTTGTAACATAATGGATAATATGCTTCATAAATTCAACCCCCATATCAATATATGAGAGTGAAATAAAATATAGAAAAAATAAAAAAAAGTACTTGCATTTTAAAAAACCTTATTATATAATAATCTTGTCGTTACGGAGAACGTAACACAGACAATTGAAGATGCGCGATTAGCTCAGTTGGTAGAGCACCTGACTCTTAATCAGGGTGTCCAGGGTTCGAACCTGATCGCGCACTAACAAATCACTGTTTTTAGAGGCTTAGAGCTCTGGGGACGGTGATTTTTTTGTGCCTGAAAATAGGGGCTTTATGGGGGATAAAACGGAAATCACTAGGGAAAGCAAGGGTGGAAAGGAAAGAATTATGCAAATTATTTCCGGAGAGGATTTTACAAAATACCGGATAAAGCTTGTGACGGGAACATGTTCGTGTTAGTATAATCATAATTTACGATAGAAGAAAAGAGTGAGAAGATGAGCAGTCATACACTGGAAGGAAAGAAAAAGACACAGAATGGTGTGAAGCGGCTGGCGTTCACAGTGCTTTCGATATTACTGGAAGTAGTGTTCCTGATTGGGATATTTAAGGGACTGAATGAATACGCGGTATTCATAGACAATCTGACCAGAATATTTGCCGTCATACTGGTTTTGAAAATATATGGAAGAAATGAGACTTCCTCGATGAAGACACCGTGGATCATCCTGATCCTGACATTTCCGATCCTTGGAGTAGCACTTTATTTTATGATCGGTATGAACGGTGGAACCCGGAAGATGCGGATGCGTTACAAAAAGATTGATGAGAAGCTCCTGCCGCTTTTGCCGGAAAATAAGGAAGTGCTGGAACGTCTGAATGCGTCAGATCCGAAGGCGGGAAATGTTTCTAATTATATAGAAAGAAATGCGTGTTATCCGGTGTATCAGAATACGGATGTGACTTATTTTGATGAAGCGGTCAAAGGACTGGAGGCGCAGCTTACGGATCTTGCAAAGGCGGAGCAATTCATTTTCATGGAGTATCATGCAATTGAGGATGAATATGCATGGAGCAGGATACAGACGGTGCTGGAAGAACGGGTGAAAGCAGGAGTAGAGGTCCGGGTGTTCTATGATGACATGGGCTCGATCGGATTCGTAAATCTGAGCTTTGCGAGAAAACTGGAAGCGAAAGGAATTGCCTGCCGGGTATTCAATCCGCTGCTTCCGGGACTTAATATGTTCCTGAATAACCGTGACCACAGAAAGATTACGGTGATTGACGGAAAGGTTGGGTACACAGGCGGTTATAATCTGGCAAATGAGTATTTTAACTATACACATCCATACGGGGAATGGAAGGATACGGGAATCCGGCTGGAAGGAGATGCGGTGGCTTCGCTTACGGCAGCATTTTTGGAAATGTGGGAAGCATCCGGGAAGACTCCGGCCGATGTGGATGTTCTGGATATAGAGGCACAGAAAAAATATCTGGTACAGCATCCGTATCAGGCAAAGCAGACGGGATATATTCAGCCGTATGCGGACTGCCCGTTAGACGGAATCCAGGTTGGAGAGGATGTCTATATCAGTATTGTCAACAAAGCGGACAGATACTGCTGGTTCATGACTCCTTATCTGATCATCACGGATGAGATGACACATGCACTTTCGCTGGCGGCCAGGCGTGGTGTAGATGTGCGGATCATCACACCGGGAATTCCGGATAAGAAGCTGATCTACAGTATCACCAGATCGTTCTATCACAATCTAGTACAGGATGGTGTAAGGATCTATGAGTGGACACCGGGGTTCTGTCATGCGAAGATGAGCGTGGCAGATGATTGCATGGCGACTTGCGGCACGATCAATCTGGATTATCGGAGCCTTTTATCATCATTTGAAAATGGGTGTTTTATGGCAGATTGTGATGCGGTGCTGGATATCCGGCGGGATATGGAGCAGACATTGGAACAGTGCAGAGAAGTGACGGAGAAGTATAAGTCCGGCCGGAGCGCGACTCTGCGGCTGGGACAGTTGTTCCTGCGATTGTTTGCGGAGCTGTTGTAGGAAAGAAGAAGGTAAAGGGACTGGGAATGCAGGTTTGCATTTCCGGTTCTTTTTTATTGTATATTGACATATATCGAGATACGATATATAATAAAACCAAGAAGAAAGCAAATTTTTTTTACACTCAACTATCGAAAGCCGATATATAATGAAAGCAAATATAAGAAAGGAGAAATCACTATGAAAGTAAACAAAAATATGGTCTCAGGAAATACCGCAATGTTAATTCTCAAATTGATCTCAGAAAAGGATATGTACGGATATGAAATGATCGATACACTCTCAAAGAGATCGGACAATGTATTCGAATTAAAGGTAGGAACATTGTATCCGCTGCTTCACAGCATGGTACAGTCCGGATATTTGGAAAGTTATAACCAGGAGGCGAACGGGAAACTCAGAAAGTATTACCGGATCACACCTAACGGGAAGAAATATCTGGAGAAAATGATTGAAGAATGGAATGCTTATGCCAATGCAGTTACGAGCATGATCCAGTATTCCGTATAGCACAGGTAAGGCAGTGAAGGTGGCAGAAAAGGAAGGTGTTAGATATGAAGGAAAGAGAATATCTGAAAGAACTTGGGAAGAAGATTACCGATTCGTCTGCAAGAAAAGAGATTGTAAATGAATATGAAGCGCATATAGAAGACTGCAAAGCCGCATTAATGGAATCAGGGATGACGGAAGTTGAAGCAGAGGAAGAAGCAGTCCGCCAGATGGGCGATCCGCAGGAAGCAGGTGAAGCAATGGATAAGATCTATCATAAAGTGTTTGATTCCAATATGTTTCTGTGGATGCTGGCACTGGGATGTGTACCGATTGTATGTGTGTGCATTTCTTATCTTATCGCAAGAGATCCGAACGCATTTTTATGGTTGTGGAATGATGCGCTTGGCCTGAATAAAATCCCGGCAGTTATACACCGGAATATCGGAATCGGATTAGCTGTCTATGGAATCGGATTGAGCTTCTGGGAGAAATACACGGGCAAAGCTTTATTCTATGCAGTCGGAAGAGACTGGGGGCAGGGATGTTACGTTGCAAACAGCGGGCTGGTACTTTTTATCTCGGCATTATGTTTTGTTCCGAGTTTCCCGGTGAAGGGATATGCAGGAATCCTCTGCTGTGTATTGATAGCATGTCTGCTGAATATGGTACTGAGAGGATTTATGAATCTTTTGCAGAGCAGAAGAGAGACCAGACTTTTATGGGAGATTGGAACGGCAGATACCAAAATCAACTGGAAGGGAAAAGGATATCTGTGTGGACATCATATGAAAGTAAGAGTACAGGGATCTGAGAAAGGAACGGAGATCCCGGCAGGAGCACCGGTGATGGTTGTCGGAATGGAGGGATTTAAGCCGGTGGTGGCGCAGGTATAAAGAGAGAGACGTTAGATCTTGGATAGTAAGCGTATATGAAGAGAGACGTTAGATCTCGGATAATAAGCGTGTATGAAAAATGAGAGGCAAAAGTTATGAATAAGACGGAAAAGCGAATGAAGATATTCACGCTGATCATGCAGGTGATCATCCAGGCAGTGCTATTATTTCCGTGGATGAACATGGGGACATGGAAATGCAATGTACCGGGATATCTGATAAAATTGGCTGCTTCGGGCGATGGATGAGTTACATAAAGAAAAGTCTGAAGCCTTTGGGAGTACTGGACGGTGAAGATGAACAGATGATGGTTCAGATACTGATGCTGTTCATCTGTGAACTGGTAATGGTACTGGTAATCCAGGTGATAGGAATTGTGAATCTGATACTGGCTTTAGGCAATCACCATAAACTGCTTCTGGATATCATGTCACTGATCGCAGGATGTATGATATCATTTCTTGGGGCAGATGGGGCAGTATTTTCAGATCCGCTGTCACAGGTGTATCCATTTTTACTGGTAGTGCTTCTGGTGATCAATTTGATCGGTGCGAAGCTGATTGATTCGTGGCAGGAAGAGAAAAAGATACAGGAAGAAGTTAAAGCCAGAGAGAAAAATTACAAAGAAGAAAAGAAAAAGCATCTGGAATTTTCGGGGAAGTATCCGAAAGGATTCTATACGGCCCTGTGGAAGAATTTTAAAAGTTCAAAAAGAGATTTTATTGTTTACGTAAGTATGAACCTGCTTCCGGCAACGCTGATATTTTCCGGAGTCGGAATGGCACAGATGCTGACACCATTTAATAAAGAAGGAAATATACTGACGGGGCATGGAATCACGGCAATTCTGCTGGAATTCCTGATCGTGAGTCTGATCGCATCGCTGATGCTGATGATCACGAATCTGTTGTCATATTTCAGAAAACGGATGAGAAATTACAGTATATTTTCTACTCTGGGAATGCGGAAGTCTACACTTTATGAAGTGCTTGGAGCAGAGATTGTGGCTGGAATTCTGGGAATGCTGATCGGGGGAGCCTGCATCGGAAGTGTGATCCTGTGTATCATCCGCAGAATTTTCATGGCAAGATCTGGAGTGGGAGCACAGCCGGCGAAGATTACAGGATTCACATATTTGATCGCAAGTCTTATCATGATCGGAATATCCGGGATTGGACTGATGATCCTGCGGGATTTCTTCCTGTACAGGGAACTAAAAAAAATGCAGCTGGGCGATGTGGAAAAGGAGAAGATGCCGGAAAAACGGATCGGTCTGTGGCTTACAATTGGCCTGGTCATTGTGGTATTTGGAATCGTGAATTTCGGAATGCGGAAGAATGCCGAAGGGTTACGGATACTTTTATTTATCTTCCTGGGCATTTATCTGGCGGAAAAGTTTGGATTTGGATTGTTCCTGAAAGTGCGGAAGCATAAAAAGAGTTATTATGCAAAGTTGATCCCATATAATTCATTTTATTACCGTTTCAAGAGTACATTCCGTTATGTGTACGTGATCAGTCTTATGCCGGTACTGATATTGTTCTTATTTGGAAAAGATATGATCTCAGCGAAGATCGCGCAAAAGCCGGAAGGACTGTTCCCGTATGATTTTGTATGTATGGCAACGGAAGCGGATGAGACATTCTGGAAACAGCTGCAGGAAAAATATGACGTGAAATTCCAGGAGTATCCGATGGTACGCGTGACGAATGTGGATAATTCGGAAAAGCTGGATGATGCCAGAGCAGTGATCATGCCGCAGGGACAGCATATAGGCATATCGGAGACGACGTATAAAGAACTGAATAAGGCACTTGGAAAGAAAAGTGAAAAAATGAAATCTATCTGCTGACGGAAAGGAAATCTATATTATTTATCAACAGGATAAGAGTACGAAGGCACATCCACTGGATTACCTGAATTCGAGAAAAGAGCCGTACCTGCACATCGGACAGCCGATAGAATCTTATGGATTTCTTGATCGGGAAAAGATCTATCCAACACGAACCGTAAAGGGTGAAAAGACGGATATCCTGACAGGTGCATTTCGGCAGGGAAGTGAGGAGAATCTGGTTGTATTTTCGGATGAATATTTTGAAAAGGTTCAGGACGACTGGAAGAAATATAATTGGATCACCGGAGATCCGGTTGAGGAGGGTGAAGCAGAAGAAGGAGTGACGATCCATCACTGGCCGACAAAGCTTGTCCTTTTGAATGTGAAAAATGTAGATTATCAGAAGATAGAAAAAGAGCTCCAGGCTTTTCGGAAGGTACATAAAGAGGATGAAAGATTTGACAAGGATGTATTATCCTGCTATTCCAAACGTACAACGATGGAACAGATTGAAAGCGAACGCTTTATGACAACGGTAGTAGATATATTTATCATGGGAGCATTTCTGCTGGGAAGCGTTCTGGTCATTTACTTGAAATATGAATCTGAGATGACGGACAAGAAGAAGCGGAATCATTTCTTAACCTGTATTGGAATGAGCTCGAAAGAAAGAGAAAAGCTGATCCGGACAGAGACGGGAATCTTTTTCTGGATCCCGGCAGCAGTTGCGGTTGTTATGGTGCCGGTGTTAACCGGGGAGATATGGAACATGCGGGAATATACGAAGGCTGACTGTGTACATTATCTGCGATATCTGTTGATCTTTGCAGTTATATATCTTGTAGTGCAGGGCATCGGTGTAAAGGTGATTGAGCAGTATACAATAAGAAAGGTAGAAGGAAAGCATGAAAGAAATATTAAAGGTAAATAACCTGATCAAGAAATTTCCAAAAGCCGGTGGGGAGATTGATGATGCGGATGCGATTTCGGTACTGAAAGGCATTAACTTTGATGTAGAACAGGGAGAATACGTCGGAATTATGGGAAAATCCGGCTGTGGAAAGACAACACTTCTGAAGATCCTGGGATTTATGGATCAGCAGACGGACGGAGATGTGATCTTTGACGGTGCGAATACGAATGAGCTGTGGAAAGAAGAACTTACGGATATCAGACGTAGAAAGATCGGATTTGTATTCCAGGATTTTAATCTGATGGACAGTCTTTCGGTAAAAGAAAATATCATGCTTCCGGTATTGCTGGATAAAAAGGAACAGAAAGAATGTGAAGAGAAAGCGGAAACATTGGAAAAGCAGTTTGGGATTGAACATCTTCAGGAAAAGAATCCTTATGAACTGTCCGGCGGTGAGCGGCAGAGAGTGGCAATCTGCAGGGCGCTGATCAATGATCCGAGTATCATATTTGCAGATGAGCCGACGGGAAACCTCGACTCAAAATCCGGAAAAGTTGTTGCGGAGGAATTCCGGAAAATCAATGAGGAGTTAGGGAAGACCCTTCTGATGGTAACGCATGATCCACAGATGGCAAGCCGGTGTAAGAGAGTGATATTTCTGAAAGACGGATATGTGATGAATGATGTGAGAAAGAGGGAACGGAAGAAGAATTTACAGAACGATCATTGGGGAGATGGAGAAGTTTTAAGATGAGATAATATATAGATGGTGATATGGGCTATGCGGCGGAAGATAATTCTGCCGCTTTTTTTACGAAAATTAATCTTGTAATCATATGAACAATATGCTATTCTGAATGCACTTCAAAGAGTGACTTCTACAAACTCTTAAGTATTTCTAGGCCAAAAGGCATCAAGTTTCGACCGTTTCACACCTAAAAATGTCTGAAACATATTTCCGACTTGAGAGAACACGAAAATTTTATAATCTATTCAGGAGGACGTGCCTATGACAAACAAACTTCAACAGTATTTCCCGATGATTCGGACAAGGAGGAGGTGTTGAATGAGATTGAAAGTAAAAGCAGATTAAAAAATTTATTTTATGAGTGGACAGAGGAAAATCAAAATGAATTTTTAGATTTTTGTACCGGGGTGAAAGGTATAAAAATCATGTATGATTTCATGATAAAAGAAATTCTGAATCCGGAGAATACACCGGAGAGAGTAAATGAATTACTCACGTTACTTCTCGGACAAAGAGTGAGAATTGTAGACGTATTACCAAATGACGGAACAAGATTAGCAGATGAATCTACGCTTCTTATTACAGATATGGTAGTACAACTGGAAGATGGAAGTATTGCGAACCTGGAAATTCAGAAAATCGGATACTATTTTCCGGGAGAAAGAAGTGCCTGTTACTCAGCAGATCTGTTGCTTCGGCAGTATAAGAGAGTGAGAGGAATCAAAGGAAAACGATTCTCTTACAGAGATATCAAGCAGGTGTATACGATCGTGTTATTTGAAAAAAGTCCAACAGAATTCCAGAAATTTTCCAATAATTATATCCATCGTTTTATGCAAAAATCTGATACAGGAGTAAATATAAATTTATTACAAGAATATCTGTTCATACCTCTTGACATATTCAAAAAGAATCAGCAAAATGAAAATAGAAGTGTAAAAATAGAAAACCGGCTGGAAGCATGGCTTGCATTTTTCTGCATGGATGATCCGGAGACGATTATAGATATTATAGAGAAATATCCGGATTTTAAAGAAATGTATGAACAGGCTTATGATGTCTGCCGGAATATCGAAGAGGTGATGCAGATGTTTTCGAAAGAATTGCTGGAGTTAGACAGGAATACAGTAAAGCTGATGATTGATGATATGCAGAAGGAGATAGACTGCCAGAGAGAGCAGTTGAGTCAGAAGGATGAGGAGATGTTAGAAATGAGGAAAGAAATACAACGATTACAGCAGCTATTGGATAAAAAATAGCATGAAAAATGTCAAAAGAATTGTTTTAGATACTTATAAAAATAACTAGTCAGTTGAAAGAGGTGATGTAGATGTTTTCGGAAGAATTGTTAGAATTAGATCGAAATACAGTAGAATTCATGATTGAAGATATGCGGAGGCAGATAGAAGAGAAAGATGAGCAGATAAAACAACTAGATGAGCAGTCAAGACAACTGGATGAACAGATAAGACAACGGAATAAACAAATAAAAGAAAGTGATAAGCAAATAAAGACAACTGGAGGAACAGATAAAAAGAAAGCGATAGGCAGATAGGACAGTTGGATGAACAGATAAAAGAAAGCGATAGGCAGATAAGACAGTTGGATGAACAGATAAAACAATCAGAACAAGAAATACAAAAAATGGAGGAAGCAAAAGAGTAATACATAGCCTGGCTGTCTCAGGAACGTGAAACAGCCAGACCGCTTACCTCAAAGCATGTAATCCAGGGATATTCCATATAATTGATGCTGATATCCCCGTTTACAGTAACCCCATCAGGCAGATAATAGACATTTCCAAGAGGACTGGTCTCGCAGACATACCCCTGTGCGAGCATATCCTCTTTTTCTTTATCGGTAAATCCTACCGATATCTCCAGACGCGGAGGGGCACATCAACTGGTGATTGTTTCGATGGAAAGTATGATGTTGCGGAATTCGCGTTTATTCATATAGGCAATAGCGTTATTGTTTAGATGTACCATATATTCAGATCCTTTCAAAACTTAATATTGTTAGTCCCGGCAAAATGTTATCTGAAATATAGTGTAACATGAATGGTGAAAAATGTCCGTATTATCTATAATCTTTCAGAATTATCATGTAAATGAATATACTCCGCTACAGACCGGTCAAAAGTCTTGATATGCTGGAACAGCCAGTCTACAACATTGCGCTTTACCTGTTCGATAAACTGATCATCAGGCCCTTCGTTTTCATTAAGATAATCATATAATTCCTGAATGGATTTCTTGAATTCTTCATGTTTGGCATGATGTGCGGCAAGTTCCGGGTAAGATACCTTTTTCTGAAGTTCCTCTTCTTCCTGAAAATGAAAATTCGTATATTCATCAAGGTAATCTAACATTTTGATCGCTTTGATCTTACTGTCACCGGATTCGCATGCTGCGACGAACTGCCGGATGCGGTCGATCAGTTCCTGATGCTGGGAATCGATGGTTTTGTTGCCTGTAATTAAGTTATCGTCAAATGTAATATTCATAGAGAAACCTCCTGTCTTTGGTACACATTGAATCCTCGTTCCGCATAGTCTATAATGAATCGTAGAAAATGTTTATCAGCAGAGAAAAGGATTGGATTATGAAGTTACAACAGTTACAGATATTTCAGAACCTGACAGAAGAAGAACTGGAAAAAAGTCTTGTCTGTTCACAGGCTGTAGTAAAGAAATATCCGAAAGATACCTATATTTTCCGCCAGGGTGATGTGCCGTTAAAATTATATTTCATATTGGAAGGAATGGTTGAGCTTGGCAGTATCAACCTGAATGGTAAGATTACCCGGAGCAGTTACGTTACGGTGGGTGAGGAGTTTGGCGAAGTAGAAATGTTTCTGCGCCAGTCTGCTTACTCCGGTTATGCAAAAGCAAAAAATGAAGTGTCGGTTCTGGAGGTTTCACAGAATTTCTTTGGCGGAAGATGCGAAAGAAACTGTGTACATCACAGTAAGGTTGCCTTCAATATGCTTCAGCTTTTTGCGGAAAAAGCAGAGAAATGTAACCGTCAGATAGAGGTTCTTACCAGTGGAAACTTACGTCAGCGTGTAGCGGCGTACCTGTTGGAAAACTGTGATCCGGACTATCGGGTCCGTTTGCATATGAACAGGGAAGATCTGGCAGTATATCTGAATACTACAAGACCATCTCTGTCCCGCATGCTGCTTACTTTGCAGGATGAAGGTCTCATCCGTCTTGTAGGCCGTAAGGTAATCGAGATCACGGATTATGAAAGACTGCAGTCGGAAGAGTAATTAATCTTCTGCAACAAATACTTCTTTTCCTAATCCGCAGATTGGACATACCCAGTCATCCGGAAGATCTTCAAAGGCTGTGCCCGGTGCGATTCCGTTATCCGGGTCTCCTACAGCCGGATCATATTCATAGCCACATGGTTCACATACATATTTTTTCATAGTTAAAATCTCCTTTTATTTAAAATTAATTGGTTGTTGATTGTTGCTGTACAACTTATGTTGTGATTGTAGTATAGCGCTTTTGTAGAAGATAGTTTGTAACAAATGTTACGAAAATGAGAAAATTTGATAATTTAATATCAATTCAATTAGAAATTTCCAGATTAAAACGGAAAAATATCAGTTGATCAATTATAAGAAGAAATTGCTGGGACAGAGTTATATATCTATATCAGCAATTTTTAAATGTCATATAAAGAATATTAAGTATTCTTAATTTATCGCCGCACTTTACCCACTGTAAAATCAAAAATGCAACAAATTTCGTAAAAAAATATCACCAAAATTTAGACTGTATTCCAAACATTTATTTTAACAAAATTACCTCTTTCCTTTTTGCCTGTTATAGAGTATCATATTATTTGCACAACATCTTGTGCAGAAAAGATGTTAAAAAAACAATATTTAGTAGTATTTGAGGGTGAGCACATACTACATCGGCAATAAAAATAAGAGAGGGATAGACATGAACGCAGAAATAAAGACGAACGTAATTAAGAGAAACGGCGAAGAGGTAGCCTTCGATCTGGAGAAGATCATTAATGCGATCAAGGGTGCAAACAAGGACGTCGACAAACTGCATCGGATGAATGAATATCAGATCATGCAGTGGCGGACAACGTTGCAAAGAAAATTGAGGAATCCACTCATGCTGTCAATGTAGAAGATATACAGGATATGGTAGAGACCGGAATTATGGAACTGCGCGGCTATGAAGTCGCACAGAAATATGTGCGCTATCGTTATAAAAGAGAACTGATGAGAAAGACGAATACAACAGATAACGGAATTCTTGCACTTCTGGAGCATATGAATGAAGAGGTGAATCAGGAGAACTCTAACAAGAATCCTGTGATCAACTCTACACAGCGTGATTATATGGCCGGAGAAGTAAGTAAGGACTTGTCAAGACGTGTCCTTCTTCCGGAAGAGGTTGTACGTGCGCATGAAGCGGGAATCATTCATTTCCATGATTCCGACTATTTCGCACAGAAAGAGCATAACTGTGACCTGATCAATCTTCAGGATATGCTTCAGAATGGAACTGTCATTAGTGAGACGATGATCGAGAAGCCGCACAGCTTCTTTACAGCATGTAATGTAACGACACAGATCGTTGCACAGGTAGCAAGTAACCAGTACGGCGGACAGTCATTTACACTGGCACATCTGGCACCGTTTGTCGATATCAGCCGTAAGAAGATCCGCAGAAATGTAATCGCAGAGCGTGAAGAGTGTGGAGAGAGCTTAGACGAGACAATTATTAATAAAGTAACAGAACGCCGTTTGAGAGAAGAAGTAAAGAGCGGTATCCAGACGATTCAGTATCAGCTGATCACATTGATGACATGTAACGGACAGGCTCCGTTTGTTACAATGTTCATGTATCTGGATGAGGTAGAAGAAGGAAGAACCGTGATGACCTGGCTATGATCATCGAAGAAGTGATGATCCAGAGAATGCAGGGTGTAAAGAATGAAAAAGGTGTATGGATCACACCGGCATTCCCAAAACTGATCTATGTATTAGATGAAGATAATATTACAGAAGATTCCAAATACTGGCATCTGACAGAACTGGCAGCAAAATGTACAGCAAAAACGTATGGTGCCGGATTACATCTCTGCCAAGATTATGAAAGAGATGAAGAACGGAGAAGTATATCCTTGTATGGGATGCCGTTCGTTCCTGACGGTAGAAGACAGTCAGAGAAATCCGGATGGAACTCATAAGTTCTACGGACGTTTCAATCAGGGGGTTGTAACGATCAATCTGGTAGATGTGGCATGTTCTTCAGAGGGAAATATGGATAAATTCTGGGCTATCCTGGAAGACAGACTGGAACTGTGCCACAAAGCACTGAGATGCAGACATGAGCGTCTTCTCGGAACGATTTCCGATGTCGCACCGATCCTGTGGCAGAATGGTGCACTTGCAAGACTGAAAAAAGGCGAGACGATCGATAAATTGTTGTTTGACGGCTATTCAACCATTTCTCTTGGTTACGCAGGCCTCTATGAGATGTGTGTACGTATGCTTGGCAAATCACATACAGACCCGGACGCAAGACCATTTGCCATGCAGGTAATGCAGAAATTAAATGATAAATGTGCAGAATGGAGGGCAGCTGAAAATATCAGCTATTCGGTATATGGAACACCGATGGAATCTACCACATACAAGTTCGCAAAATGTCTGCAGAAACGATTCGGAATCATCAAAGGTGTAACCGATAAGAATTATATTACGAACAGTTATCATGTACATGTATCAGAGCCGATCGATGCATTCAAGAAACTAAAATTCGAAGCAGATTTCCAGAAGCTTTCACCGGGAGGAGCGATCAGTTACATCGAAGTACCGAATATGCAGAATAATATTCCGGCGGTACTTTCGGTTATGCAGTATATTTACAATAATATTATGTATGCAGAGCTGAATACAAAGAGTGATTACTGTGAATGCTGTGGTTATGACGGAGAGATCCAGATCAAGGAAGATGAAGCAGGAAAGCTGATCTGGGAATGCCCGAATTGCGGTAACCAGAATCAGGATAAGTTATTCGTGGCAAGAAGAACCTGTGGATATATCGGAACACAGTTCTGGAATCAGGGTCGTACGCAGGAAATCAAGGACAGAGTATTGCATCTGTAACATAAATGAAGATATGTCCAAAGTCCATAACTTGTGATGTTGATAAAGATTATAGCAGGAGTATATCGAAAGATATGCTCCTTTTCTAATTTGTCTATTCTTCGTGTTTAAACATGAATCAAAATAGTATATAATTAATAAATAGCAAATGACGCAAGGGGAAATATAAGAATGGATAAGAAAAAAATGATTGGTGATATCGTGACCAGCATAACCGATAAGGAATTAAAAAAAGACTATTTTTATAATGCGGTGCCACTTGCAGTGATTCTTGGAAAGGATGCTAAAGAAGGGACATTATGGGCAGCATTTGCAAGTTATGCACCGGGATGTAAGATGATAGAAGTTGCAGCTATATGTGATAATACCATACTTGGAAGCGGTAAGAAGGGGATTCTTTTCAGTACAGAAGGAATCTATGGATCTATGTTTAACAAGAATAGGAAACAGGGACCGATAGCCATGCCGATAAAATATGAAGAACTGGATAGTGCCAGACCGAGCCCGAGAGATAAATCAGAGGTAGAACTGGTATTTAAAGGTGGAAGAGTAGAAAAAATATAATGTTTATACCTATACGGGATTTGTTATTACTGCATTGAACCGTATCTTAGAAGAACTGAAAAGAGAAAAAGAACGGGAAAAAGAAGAAAAAATCCGCAAAATACAGCAGGAAAAACAACTACATACAGAAACCATATATGAAACGACGAAAAATCCATCGAATGGAATCCGGACCAGTTTTTATGGGATAAGATTTGTGATTAATTTCATGGAGGAAAAAAGAGTGTGGGCATCGCAAGTATAAACTAATGGAGGTTATTGAAGAAGATAATCAAATCAGTAATGTACTTGTAGGATGGGATGACAGGGAAGAAAATCCCGTGTACACGACTACCTATTTCTCATATACTCCAAGAGAGGGCTTCATAGATGTGTACAGGCTGAGAGATGAGCTGAAAATGCTGAAACTGGAGTTTGCCTTCCATTATCCGGAGCAGCAGGAAGCATGGAAAACACTGGAAAATGACGAATTCATGTGGGCGATAGGTGAAAATTATCAATACGTGAGAATGGAAGAGAATGTAGAATATCCGATTATTGAGGTAATACATTCCAGAGAGGAATAAAAGGAGACTTACAAATCATGAATTACGGAAATATAAAAGAATGCGACATCGCAGACGGACCGGGCGTCAGAGTCAGCCTGTTTGTATCCGGCTGCAGGCATCACTGCAAGGGATGTTTTAATGAGGAGACATGGAATTTCAACTATGGACAGCCATACACAGAAGAGACGGAAGCGGAAATATTGAATTCGCTGGATTCTAACTTCATTCAAGGATTCACTTTGCTCGGAGGGGAACCGTTCGAGCCGGAGAATCAGGTGGAACTGGTAAAGCTTTTAAAGAAAGTAAGAGAAACGTATCCAAAGAAAGATATCTGGTGTTACAGTGGGTATCTTTTTGATTGCGATATGATCCCGGGAGGCTGTGTGCATACGAATGTGACTGACGAAATGCTGTCTTATATCGATGTGCTGGTAGACGGGGAGTTTAAGGAAGCATTAAAGGATGTGACACTGGTGTTCCGGGGAAGCCAGAATCAGAGGATTATTAATGTGAAAGAAAGTAAGAAACAAGGAAAAGTTGTACTTGAAGATTATTGATACTAGTGATGAGAATATAAAGTATCATGCAATGAAAAATATTATATATAGAAGAAAGATCATAAAGATGTATTATTGCTATGCAGGAAATAAAAAAGCAGGAGATTATTTCTCCTGCCAGATGCGTAACATCTTGATGATCTTTTCTTTTTCCGCAACTGAAAAACCACGGAATACATTGAGCACTTCGTCATTTAACTGGCGCTCTTTTTCATCCAGAGGAGGAAGATCTCTTCCCGCATCCAGAATCGTGTCCACGGATACGTTACAAAGCTTTGAGTAGTAAAGAAGAACTCTTAAGTTAAGCTTAGCACGATTGTTCTCGACATTGCTGACGAAAGGAACAGTACAGTTCAGATCTTTTGCTACCTGTTCCTGAGTGATACCGCGTTCACTTCTTAATTGTTTCATTTTTAATCCGACTTTTGAAAAATCTACTTCGTTCATTGCTGGGCTCCTTTGAATTGTAATGTATAACGATATTATATAAGTATATATTATTATAAATCTTGCCAATAATCAATACAGAAAAATTTACTTTTCCTTAAAAAAATAGTATAATTAAAATAACTTATACAAAAGACAGGATGATAAGACTAAAAAAGGAGGCAAAAAAATATGTTGACATGTATTTATGTAGTTGAGAAGATTGATGGTGACTATGCGGAACTGAGACGTGTGGATGCGCTTGCACAGGATCAGGAAGAAAACAAGGTGATGGCAAGAGCACTACTTCCGGCTGATATTATGGAAGGAAACAAAATTCTATATGAGAATTTACAGTACCGTCTGATCACAGAGTAAGATCAGGGCGGATATATCAATTTTGAATGTGCGTACATATAAAATTGAGATATACAACAAAATAATGAAAAGTAAGAAGTGTAACAGCATAAAAGCGGTTACACTTTTTTGCGCCCAAAACAATAGACAATCTTGAAAAAATGTCGTATTTCACAAAGAAAACGAGAGGATTTTCTCAAGAAGAAAATCGAAGAAATCGCTGTTTTGTAGAAAAAGAAAGGAATTGAAAAATAAAAATTGTGCATTTCCTTGTGAAAAATAAATGGAAATTGGAACTACCATTTCGGCAGTGGAATTTGATGAGAAAAATAAAAAATTAAGAGAAATAAAGTAAAATACACAAAAAATAATGAAAATTATGCAAAATAGACAGTGGACAAAACGATTGACATTTTCAAAAAATAGCAGTAAACTAGCAAAAAAATTATGAAGGAAGGGGATAGTACGGAAAAGCTTGTTGAAAGCCTTGTAGAAGAACTTAACTGTGAAACCGTATTTACCATCCCGGTATTTGGAGGAATCGCTGTTGACGAAGGTGTTGTTGTAACTTGGATCATTATGGCGGTTCTTACTATTCTAAGTATAGTATTCGTAAGGAATCTAAGCGTAGAGAAACCGGGAAAGGTACAGCTTATGCTGGAATCAGTAATTGGCTGGGCACAGGATTTCTTTGAAGGTATTATAGGAAAAGAAAACAGGGGATATATTCCATATCTGATGACGGTAGCGCTTTATCTTGCAATATCAAATGTCATCGGACTGTTAGGATTTAAGCCTCCGACAAAGGACATGAACGTAACAATCGCACTTGCCGTTATGAGTATGTTCGTGATCGAGTGGTCCGGTATTCATAGAAATGGTCTGGTTCACTGGTGCAAACATTTTGCAAAGCCAGTGCCGATCGTAGCACCAATCATGATACTGGAGATCGTAATCCGCCCACTGTCGCTTTGTATGCGACTGTTTGGTAATATGTTAGGCGGGTTTGTAGTCATGGAACTGATCAAACAGGTCGTTCCTTTAATTGTGCCGATACCGTTTAGTTTTTATTTTGATATATTTGACGGATTATTACAGGCATATGTATTCGTATTCTTAACTGCATTATTTATGACAGAAGAGATGGAATAAGGCGAATCAGACATTTACAACATTTAGTATAAGAAAACGTAAGACAAGAAAAGGAGAACAAATTATGAGTGGAACAATTATCGCAATTGGAGCAGGTATCGCAGTACTTACAGGTATCGGAGCCGGTGTTGGTATCGGAATCGCAACAAGCAAAGCAGTAGACGCTATCGCAAGACAGCCGGAAGCAGACGGAAAGATCAGAACATCCCTGATCCTTGGTTGTGCACTTGCAGAGGCAACCGCTATCTACGGTTTCATTATTGCACTTCTGATCGTCCTTCTTTTGAAATAATGTTTGCTGACGATAACAGATTAAAAGAAGGGAAAGGCAGGTAGAGATATATGCTGAGAATAGATTTTAATCTAGTGCTGACGATCATCAACCTGATCGTTCTGTATCTGATTCTCAGAAAGTTCCTGTTTCGCCCGGTCATGGACATTATGGAAAAGCGGGAAAAGATGATTGCAGACGGAATCAGCCACGCGAATGAGGAGCAGGACAAAGCGCATGCTCTGAAGAAACAGTATGAAGATGCATTGAATGGAGCAAAAGAAGAATCCACAAAGATGATCGAACAGGCGAAACTGGATGCAAAACAGGAATACAACCAGATCCTGAACGAGGCTAACGAGAAAGCAGACAAGGTTATGAAGACAGCAAGAGAAAGCCTGAATCAGGAAGAGAACAGGCCTTTGATGATATGAAGGCACAGGTTGCAGGCTGGCAATGGATGCTGCGAAGAAGATATTACTTGAGAATGCTGACAACATAAGCGGCGTGAATGCATATGACCAGTTTTTGAAAGATGCAGGTGATTCCCATGACAGCGAAGAATAGAAAAGAAGCAGAGCCGGTATTCTGCCAGGTGGCAGCCCTCCGGTATGCGAAAGTTCTGAATGAACTTGGTATTTCGAAAGAAGCTGTCCTGGAGGCAGGGAATATTTCGAAAAATCACAGGAATTGAAAGCAGCACTGGTTAATCCAGTGATCACAAAAGAGACAAAACACAATATCATTGATAAAGTATTTTCAGAAGAAATGAGAACATTTCTGAAGGTTGTCTGCGATCATGAAAAGATGACGATCGCAGAACAGATCTTTGCGGCATACGAAGAATTACAGAATCAGGCAGCAGGAGTTAAGACAGTCTATCTTCGTTATACAGCGCTTCCAAGTGAAGAACAAAAGAAGCAGATGGGTGACTTTATCAAGAAGAAATACGGTGCCGGAGACATCAAATGGGTTATGCAGAAGACAAGGCACTGATCGGCGGATTTATCCTGCAGGTTGACGGAAAAGAATATGACTACAGTGTGCAGGGCCGTCTGAACCGTTTACAGCGGAAATTAACAAATTAACATGGAGGTGAAGGAATTGAGTGCAATCAGCTCAGATGAAATTATCTCTATATTAAAAGAAGAGATAAAGAATTATGACGTAATAAGCAGAGATCAGGAAGTTGGTACTGTCATCTCTGTTGGTGATGGAATCGCCTCCGTATACGGAATCGACCACGCAATGTATGGCGAGATCGTCACATTGGAGACAGGTCTTAAGGGCATGGTACAGGACATCAAGGAAAACGAGATCAGTTGTATCCTGTTCGGAGATGATTCAGAGATCAAACAGGGCACAAAAGTGTGCCGTACAGGTAAAAAAGCAGGTATTCCGGTAGGAGAGGGTTATATCGGAAGGATCGTAGATGCTCTTGGAGCACCAATCGACGGAAAAGGTGAGATCAAAGCCGACGGATATCGTCCGGTAGAGAATGAGGCACCGGGAATCGTTGACCGTAAGTCGGTAAGCGTTCCGCTTGAGACAGGTATCCTTTCAATCGATTCCATGTTCCCAATCGGACGTGGACAGAGAGAGTTGATCATCGGTGACAGACAGACAGGTAAGACATCCATTGCAACCGATACGATCATCAACCAGAAGGGAAAAGATGTCATCTGTATCTATGTAGCCATCGGACAGAAAGCATCAACTGTAGCAAGACTTGTAAATGACTTAAAAGCACATGATGCACTGGATTACACCACGGTATTCTGCTCAACAGCCAGTGAGTGTGCACCGCTTCAGTATATCGTACCTTATTCAGCAACAGCACTTGCAGAGTATTTCATGTATCAGGGAAAAGATGTATTGATCGTATACGATGATCTTTCCAAACATGCGGTAGCATACCGTGCAATTTCTCTGTTACTTGGACGTTCACCTGGACGTGAAGCTTATCCTGGTGACGTATTCTACTTACATTCAAGACTGCTTGAGCGAAGCAGCCGCTTAAGTGAGGAAGCAGGCGGAGGTTCTATCACAGCACTTCCGATCATTGAGACACAGGCAGGAGATGTATCTGCATACATTCCTACGAATGTTATCTCTATCACAGACGGACAGATCTTCTTAGAGAGTGACCTGTTCAATGCAGGTATGCGTCCGGCCGTTAACGTTGGTCTTTCTGTATCCCGTGTAGGTGGAGCCGCACAGACAAAGGCAATGAAGAAAGCCAGTGGTAGTGTCCGTATCGACCTGGCACAGGCAAGAGAGATGGAATCATTTACCCAGTTCAGTTCAGACCTTGACGATGCAACAAAGAATCAGCTGAAATACGGAAGCTGTCTGACAGAACTGTTAAAACAGCCTCTGGGACGTCCGTTAAGTCTTCATGAGCAGGTGATCACACTTTGTGTCGCTACGAATAAACTGATGCTTGATATTGACACAAAGAAGATCAAAGAATTCCAGATGGATATGCTTGCATTCTTCGACAGAGAACATAAAGAAATCGGCAAAGCGATCGATGAGAAGAAAGTTCTGGATGATGAACTGAAAGAGCAGATTCTTGCAGCAGCAAAGGAATTCAAGGAAAGAAGATAAGCGGGTGTAGCTATGGCAAATGCAAAAGAGATTAAGGAAAGAATGGCCAGCATCGAAGAGACGAGAAAGATAACAAATGCCATGTATCTGATTTCTTCTTCGAAGATGAAACAGGCCAAGAAAAAGCTTGCTGACACAGAACCTTTCTTCTATGCCATGCAGGCAGAGATCGCCAGAATTTTGCGGCATGTGCCGGATATGCACAGCCAGTTCTTTGATGGCCGTGAGAGTATCCCGGCTGAGGAAAGAAAGATTGGCTATATCGTTGTAACTGCTGATAAAGGACTTGCCGGGGCATATAATCATAACGTGATCAAGGCAACTGAAGAACTGTTAAAGAAACCGGGAAAGCATAAATTATTCGTACTTGGAGAAGCCGGAAGACAGTACTTTGCCAAGAGGGAAGGAATTGAGATGGATACTCAGTTTCGTTATACCGTCCAGAATCCAACATTACACAGATCGAGAGTCATTTCTTCGGAGATGGTAGAACAGTTCAGAAATGGAGATCTGGACGAGATCCACATCATATACACACGTATGATCAATGCTATGACAGCGGAGACTGAGGAACAGAAGCTCCTTCCTATGAAGAAGACGACCTTCCTTCCGGAAGATATGCCGGCTCTTGTCGGAACCGGACTGTATCAGGAAGATATGGTGTTCTGCCATCCACACACAGTGTGATGGCGAACATTGTTCCGAACTACATCAACGGTATCGTATATGGATGCCTGGTAGAGGCCTACTGCAGTGAGCATAATGCCAGAATGCAGGCAATGCAGAATGCAACAGACAGTGCAACAGATATGCTGAACGAATTAAATATTACTTATAACCGTGTCCGTCAGGCAGACATCACACAGGAATTGACAGAGATCATCGGCGGAGCCAATGCGCAGAAACGGAAGTAAGATACAAAGTTCACAAATGGCGGAACTGTATACAGAACAAATAATAACCACGAAATAATAAAAAAGAAAGTGGGCAGCAGTAATATGACAAAAGGAAGAATCGTACAGGTCATGGGACCTGTCGTAGACGTAGAATTTAATAGTAGAGAAGAACTTCCATTTATCAAAGATGCCCTGGAAGTAGACAATGGCGGAAAACGTTGCGTCATGGAAGTAGCCCAGCATGTAGGTAACAACATTGCACGTTGTATCATGCTGGCTTCCAGTGAAGGTCTGCAGAAGGGAATGGAAGTTACCGCTACCGGAGCTGGTATCAAAGTGCCGGTAGGTGAGAAGACTCTGGGACGTCTGTTCAATGTACTTGGAGAGACGATCGATAACGGAGAACCAATTAAAGACAGCGAAGAATGGGTTATCCACAGAAAAGCACCAAGCTTTGAAGAACAGAGCCCGGCTGTCGAAGTATTAGAGACAGGGATCAAAGTCATTGACCTTCTGACACCTTATGCGAAAGGTGGTAAGATCGGTCTGTTCGGTGGTGCCGGTGTAGGTAAAACCGTACTGATCCAGGAACTGATCCATAACATCGCAACAGAACATGGTGGATATTCCATCTTCACCGGTGTCGGAGAGCGTTCCCGTGAAGGTAATGACTTATGGACAGAGATGAGAGAATCAGGTGTACTTGATAAGACAGCTTTGGTATTCGGACAGATGAATGAACCACCTGGATCTCGTATGCGTGTCGCTGAGACAGGACTTACAATGGCAGAATATTTCCGTGATGTAGAGCATCAGAACGTGCTTCTCTTCATCGACAATATCTTCCGTTTCGTACAGGCAGGTTCCGAAGTATCCGCACTTCTCGGACGTATGCCGTCAGCCGTAGGTATCAGCCGACACTGGCAAATGAAATGGGTGCACTTCAGGAACGTATCGCTTCTACAAAGAACGGATCTGTAACATCAGTTCAGGCCGTATATGTACCAGCCGATGACTTAACTGACCCGGCTCCTGCAACAACATTCTCACATCTGGATGCGACAACCGTACTTTCCAGAAAGATCGTTGAGCAGGGTATCTACCCAGCCGTAGATCCACTGGATTCTACATCCCGTATCCTGGAGCCTGCAGTTGTAGGTGAGGAGCACTACCAGGTAGCACGTAAGGTACAGGAGATCCTGCAGAAGTACAAAGAGTTACAGGACATCATCGCAATCCTCGGTATGGAAGAATTATCCGAAGAGGATAAGATGACAGTAGCCCGTGCAAGAAAGATCCAGAAATTCCTGTCACAGCCATTCTCAGTAGCTGAGACATTTACCGGTGTTCCTGGAAAATATGTTCCACTGAAAGAAACTGTTCGTGGATTCAAAGCGATCATCGACGGTGAGATGGATGAATATCCGGAAAATGCATTCTTCAATGTAGGTACGATCGAAGACGTGATCGCTAAGGCGAAGGCAGAAGGAGTGGCTTAGTATGAGCACATTTTCATTGAAAATTATATCTACGGATAAGGTCTTCTACGATGGTAAATGTGAATATCTGGTCATCCCGACGATCGACGGGGAGAAAGGTATTCTGGCTCATCATGAGAACATGGTCATCGCAGTGGAGATCGGAGAACTGCGTTTCCGCAAGCCTGACGGTGAGTGGGTAACAGCGGTTGTATCCAAGGGATTTGCAGAGATCGTGAATAACCGTGCTTCTGTACTGGTTAATACGGCAGAGCGTCCGGAAGACATCGATGTGAAGCGTGCAGAGGAAGCAAAGGAACGTGCCGAAGAACAGCTTCGTCAGAAGCAGAGCATTCAGGAGTATTATCTGTCACAGGCTTCTATGGCCCGTGCCATGACACGACTGAAAGCGTCCAGAAACAGACGCGGGGATATTTAGAATCGCAAAAAAACGAACTATTTTCGTAAATAAAATTATATAAGTAATGAAGAAGTTCTTCTATAATTAGTGTATAATAGCCATTAGCTGTTTGCATATTATAGGAGGACTTTTTTTATGAGTGAAACAGGGAATGGAAGAAAAAACTGGACAAGAGTTGTCGCGGCGGTAGGACTTGTATTTCTGGCAGTTGCAGGAGGACTTGTTCTGGCCAACGCGAACAAAGTAATAAATAAAACAGAGAAAAAAGATGAAGAGACACCATTAATATCTATAGGATTTCACAGGTAGGAGCAGAATCTGAATGGAGGACGGGAAATTCCATTTCTATAAAGACTACATTTTCTCAAAAAAGAGGATATGATCTGATCTTTAAAGATGCGCAGCAACAACAGGAACAACAGATTAAAGCGATTCGTGGCTTTATACAGCAGGATGTGAACTATATTGTTCTTGCACCGGTAGTAGAAACTGGATGGGATACAGTATTAAAAGAGGCAAAGAAGGCCAAAATCCCGGTAATCATCGCAGACAGACAGGTTAAGGTAAAGGATGACAGCTTGTATACGACCTGGGTGGGGGCTGATTTTTATCAGGAAGGACAGAAAGCCTGCAGCTGGATGGAACAATATGCGGAAAGAAATAAAAAGAAAACATTGAATATTGTGCATATTATGGGAACAGAAGGTGCAACGGCCCAGATCGGAAGAACAAAAGCGCTGGAAGAAGCCGCAAAGAAGAATGGATGGAACATTCTTGAACAGCAGACAGGAGCGTTCACACAGCAAAAAGCCATGAAGTTATGGAAGAATATCTGAAGAAATATAAGGATATCGATATGGTGTATTGCGAGAATGACAGTGAAGCGCTTGGTGCGATCAACGCGATCGAACAGGCCGGGAAAAAAGTTGGAACGGATGGGATTCAGATAATATCGTTCGACGCAACAAGAGAAGGGCTCGCAGAAGTACAAAACGGAAAGATTGCCGTAGACGTAGAATGTAATCCGGATTTTGGAAAGAAGATCGAAAAGATAATTAAGCAGCTGGAATACAAAAGAGATGTCAATAAGGAATATTATATCGGAGACAAAATATATACTCAGAATAAATCAATTTCAACGATTGAAATTGAAAAAGCAAAATGGAATGTGACGGTAGTTACAGATAAAATAGTGAAAGAGAGGGTGTATTAGTATGAATGAGATAAAAGTATTTCTTGTAGAAGATGAAATGGTTATACGAAGAGGAATTAAAAACAGTATTGACTGGGAAAAAGAAGGGTACATATTCTGTGGAGAGGCAAGTGACGGGGAACTGGCTTATCCCATGATTATAAAAGAAAAACCGGATATTCTGATTACAGATATCCGTATGCCGTTCATGGATGGACTGGAACTTTGTAAACTGGTAAAAAAGGAACTTCCGAATATTAAAATCCTGATTTTGAGTGGGTATGATGAATTCGACTATGCCAAAGAGGCAATACGTCTGGGGGTAACAGAGTACCTTTTAAAACCGATATCTTCCGGCAAATTACTGGAAGCTTTAAATGGGGTGAGTGAATCTATCCGTCGTGAAAAAGAAGATAAAGACCTGGTTCGTAAGTATATGGAAGAGATGCGGGAGAATACCGAGCATGAGAAACAGAAATTCTTCGAACAGATGATAGCAGGTAATCTGTCAATGCAGATGCATTGGAAACCGGGAAAAAATATGAAATGAGTTTGAGCGCCGGGATGTATAACCTGCTTTTATTCCGTTTTACCTTAGGGGAAGAAAATCGAAAATCCGGAGAACTATTGGGAGAAGCAGAATATGCAATTGAGAAATTAACAGAAAGACTGGAATATGTATTTGAATTTCAGCGTGGCGTAGAAGGCTGGGCATTTCTTTTAATGGCTGACAATGAAGAACAAATGTCAGAAAGAGTAAAAGAGCTGTCAAAAGATCTGGAAGAAATTATGAAGAATTATTCGACAATTGCTTATTTTGGAGGAATTGGACAGCCGGTAGCCAGACTCAGGGAGCTCGAAGAATCGTTCAGGGAGGCAGAACGTGCATTGGCGGCGAGATTTACAATGGAGCTTAACCGGATCATATCCGTAGATGATATCCGAATGGCTCAGAATGTAGATACTCTGGATGACATAGAAATTACGAGCTTCGGAGAGATAGAAAAGACCAGGACCATGTTGGAAAAATTCTTGAATAATGGGGTAGAAGACGAGATAGATGAGTTTGTAGATGTGTATATAAATGAAATTACCGGAGGAAAATCTGAAATCTGTATTAATGCGTCAGTATATAATTATGGACGCATATATAGTCATGATGTCTTTCTGTGAAAAGATCGAGGGAATAGAAGGGGAAATGCAAGCTCAGTCAGAAGAATTAAAGAATAGTATGAAGACGATTCAGACAGTGGAAGAAATTAAAAATTATATAAGAATGCTTTTGAAAAAGATTATTGGAGTACGTGACACAATAAGCGGAAGACGTTATTCGGATATTATAGAAATTGCTAAAGATCAGATCAGAAAAACATATATGTCGGATGAGATTTCCCTGAATACGGTAGCAGCAGAAGTAGGGATGAGCCCAAGCTATTTCAGTTCTATTTTCAGCAAAGAGATGGGAAAGACATTTGTGGAATATCTTACAGAGATACGAATGGACAGGGCAAAAGAACTTTTGATGTGTTCATCAATGAAGACCTCGGAAATCGGCTATGAAGTAGGATATAAGGATCCGCATTATTTCAGTTATATATTTAAGAAAACGCAAAATTGTACACCGAAGGAATTTAGAGCACGAGGAAAGGAGTAAAGGATGAAAAAGATTAGCAGGAATGTCTCGTTAAATCAGAGACTGGCAGGAATTTCTTTTGCTGTATTTATTCCTATGATACTGGTAATGACGTATCTTCTGGCCTCGCTGACAAATGCGACTTCGGCATATGCACAGATCACAAAAAAGTGTCTCGTATGCCAATATGTATGCAAGAGATTTTAAAGAACGTATGGATTACAGTATGTATCTGGCTGTTATCGGAAAAAGAGATATGGAAGAACTTGGTGACGGAGAGACAAACTGTAATGGTATTTTGACGGTCAATCCTTATAAATATATTGACGAGCTTGAAGAAACCTGTGATAAGTTATCTTACATGGCAACCGTGGACAGCAACAGAAATCAGATCAAACGATTGAAAAACAGCTTGAAGTCTTTGAAAGGCTGTGTAAAAGAACTGGAGACAGCTATTGATTCGGGTGGAGCATATGAAGATAAAATGAACTACCTGAATGAAAATATTTATATGCTGACATCATTGATCCAGGAAGGAATACAGGACTATATATATGTAGAGACTACCAATTATACGAATGTAAAAGCAGAACTGGATACAAGAAATACAAGAACGTTTGTTATATGTATCTGGATATCCGTAGCGGCGATCGTGTTAGCCTTGTTTTTGACAATGAAGGCGGCAAAAAGTGTGACAAAGCCAATACAGAAATTATGCCGGATGACACAACAGGTGGCAGAAGGAGATTTTACGGTACAGACGAAGGAATCGAATACAGATGAGATTGCAGTGCTTACCAGAAGTTTTAATGATATGACTCAGGAAATTGGTGGATTGGTTGAAGATATCAAGCAGCAGCAAAAAAATTTACGCATTGCAGAAACAAAACTTTTGCAGGCGCAGATTAATCCTCATTTTCTGTATAACACACTGGATGCAATTGTATGGCTGGCGGAAGAAAATCGTAAGGATGAAGTTGTGTCAATGGTTACGGCACTTTCAGACTTCTTCCGTACAACATTAAGTAAAGGCCGGGATTTTATTACAGTACGGGAAGAACGGTCACATATAGAAAGTTATCTGAAGATCCAACAATTCAGATATCAGGATATTATGAGTTATGAAATTGATATGGAGGAAAATATGGGAGAATTCATGATCTAAGCTGACTTTGCAGCCATTAGTGGAAAATGCTCTCTACCATGGCCTGAAAAATAAACGTGGTGGTGGAATGATAAAGATCACCGGAAGGCTGGACGGTGAAAATATGATATTTACAGTCACAGATGAATGGAAAAGGTATGACGAAAGAAGTGTTAAGAAAAACTTCAGGAAAGTATTGGAAAAGAAAAAGGAGATAAAAGTATTGATGGATTTGGGATTGGAAATGTAAACCGGAGAATTCGTTATTATTACGGAGAACGGTACGGAGTAACTCTGGAAAGTGTGGAAAATGATGGTACAAAAGCGACGGTTACTATGGCAACACAAAAAAACCAACCTTTTTCGTAAAAAAAACCAACTTTTGTGAATCAATTCAAAAGAAATTCTAAAAATTCAGAAGAATCTTCTGTTTATTGTTTGTCTGAAATTCAGTAATATATAGTTAACAAGTGATTGACAGACGGACAATCAAAGAAAATCGAAAAAACGAGGAGGATATGAAAATGAAAAGAAAAGTGATTACAGCGTTACTGGCAGCTACAATGGTAGCATCATTAGCAGTTGGATGCGGAAACAAAGGTGGGGACAGCAAGTCTGACAGCTCAAAATCAAGCTCAAGTGATGAAATTACAATTGGTTTCTCACAGGTAGGTGCTGAATCTGACTGGCGTACAGCAAACTCTGAATCAATGAAGAGCACATTCAGCGAAAAGAACGGATACAAACTGATCTTTGACGATGCTCAGCAGAAACAGGAGAATCAGATCACAGCAATCCGTAACTTCATCCAGCAGGATGTTGACTACATCGTACTTGCACCTGTAACAGAGACAGGATGGGACACAGTTCTGAAAGAAGCAAAAGATGCTGATATCCCGGTAATCATCGTTGACCGTATGATCGATGTATCTGATGACAGCCTTTACACAGCCTGGGTAGGATCTAACTTCAAGATGGAAGGCCAGAAAGCTTGCGAATGGCTGAACGCTTATGCAGAAGCTAAGGGAATGAAAGAAGTTAACATCGCTCACATTCAGGGAACAATCGGAGCTTCAGCTCAGATCGGACGTACAGAAGGTCTTGAAGAAGCTGCTAAAGAATATGGATGGAACATCGTAGCACAGCAGACAGGTGAATTCACACAGGCTAAAGGACAGGAAGTTATGGAGTCTATGCTGAAACAGCATGATAACATCAACGTAGTTTACTGTGAGAATGATAACGAAGCATTCGGAGCAATCGATGCAATCGAAGCTGCTGGTAAGACAGTAGGACCGGATGGAGACATCCTTGTAATGTCATTCGATACAACAAACGCTGGTCTGACAGATACATTATCTGGAAAGATCATCTGCGATACAGAGTGTAACCCATTACACGGACCACGTGTAGAAGAAATCATCAAGAAGCTGGAAGATGGCAAAGATGTTGACAAGAAAGCATATGTAGAGGAAGAAATGTTCGCATATGATGACACTGTTAAGAGTGTGAAGTTGATGATAAAGATTATAATGTAACAAAGATTACACAGGAAATTCTTGACAAACGTGCATACTAAAAACAGGCAGAACTTATAGTAACATAAAAAAGAGGTGAAATGGCGCGGCGGAATAAACGGAATGAAAAGCCGGATATGCTGCCGCGCTTTCTATGCCCTTTTGGATATTAAAGAAAGCGGGTGAACATTAGAAATGGAAAATAATGTTGTATTAACAATGAGAGATATCTACAAGAGTTCCAGGTGTCAAAGCCTTACAACATGTTGATTTTACTCTCCGTAAAGGAGAAATCCACGCTCTGATGGGAGAAAATGGTGCAGGAAGTCTACTTTGATCAAAGTACTTACCGGTGTGCATCCATTTGAGTCTGGAGAGATTAAAATGGAAGGAAAAGACGCACCAATCGTTAACAGATCTCCACAGGATGCGCAGGACAATGGAATCAGTACTGTATATCAGGAAGTCAACCTTTGTCCGAACCTTACAGTTGCAGAAAATCTGTTTATCGGACGTGAACCAAGAAAAGCAGGCCTTATCGACTGGAAGACAATGAACAAGAAATCTACAGAGCTGTTAAAGGATCTGCAGATTGATGCAAAAGCTACAGACAAACTGGAAGAGTGTTCACTTGCTAAACAGCAGATGATTGCTATCGCACGTGCGGTTGATATGAACTGTCGTGTACTGATTCTTGATGAGCCTACATCTTCTCTGGATGATGATGAAGTAGAAAAATTATTCGTATTAATGAATCGTTTGAAAGCTCAGGGAGTTGGAATTATCTTCGTTACACATTTCCTGGAGCAGGTATATGCAGTCTGTGACCGTATCACTGTTCTCAGAAATGGTGAACTGGTTGGAGAATATACAACAAAAGACCTTCCAAGAGTTATGCTGGTTGCTAAGATGATGGGTAAAGATTTCGATGATCTTGCTGATATCAAGGGCGAGCATGCAGAACTGAAAGAATTTATTCCGGTTATCGAAGCAGAAGGAATCGGAAGAAAAGGAAGCATCCGTCCATTCAACTTCACTGTTAACAAAGGAGAAGTTGTCGGACTTACAGGACTTCTTGGATCAGGACGTTCCGAACTAGTTCGTGCGATTTATGGTGCAGACAAACCGGATAGCGGAAAAATAAAGGTAAACGGAAAAGAAGTGAAGATCAATTCTCCATTGGATGCCATGAAACTTGGTATGGCATATCTTCCGGAAGACCGTAAGAAAGATGGAATTATTGCTGACCTGTCAGTAAGAGAGAATATCATTATTGCTTTACAGGCAAAAAGAGGTATGTTCCATCCATTGAGTAAGAAAGAAATGGAAGAAGCAGCAGATAAATATATCGAAATGCTGCAGATTAAGACAGCAAGCCGTGAAACTCCGATTAAGAGTCTTTCAGGTGGTAACCAGCAGAAAGTAATCATCGGAAGATGGCTGCTTACAAATCCGGATTATCTGATTCTTGATGAGCCGACACGTGGTATTGATATCGGAACAAAGACAGAGATCCAGAAACTGGTTCTTGATCTTGCTGATCAGGGAATGGCAGTTACATTCATTTCTTCAGAAGTAGAAGAAATGCTCCGTACATGCTCAAGAATGGGTGTATTAAGAGACGGAAAGAAAGTCGGAGAGATCAGTGGAAACGAACTGTCTCAGGAAGGCATTATGAAAGCAATCGCAGGAGGTGGAGATAATGAGTAATACAAAGTCAGGATGGAAAAAGCTTACATCTATGAGAATGTTTCTGCCAATCGTGTGCTCATAGCTGTACTATTGGTTAACGTAATCACTACTCCGGGCTTCTTCAAAGTATCAATTAACAACGGAGTTTTGTACGGATATATCGTAGACGTTATTAACCGTGCATCAGAATTAGTAATCCTTGCCGTAGGTATGACGCTGGTTACAGCAGCATCCGGTGGACAGGACATCAGTGTTGGTGCAGTTATGGCGGTTGCAGCAGCTGTATGCTGCCAGATCCTTTCAGGTGGAGAGGTATCTGTTAACTCACTTGCAGCACCAATTATCGTTGCTATGTTAGCAGCACTTGCAGCATCTGCATTATGTGGAGCATTCAATGGTTTCCTTGTAGCAAAGCTGAACATCCAGCCGATGGTAGCTACCTTGATCCTGTATACAGCAGGTCGTGGTATTGCACAGCTGATTACAGACGGACAGATTACATATATCCGTGTAGGCTCTTATAAAGTATACGGTGGATATATCGGAAAATGCCCGGTTCCGACACCAATCTTTATTGCTATTATTGTTGTAGTGATCACATATCTTGTATTAAAGAAAACAGCACTTGGTCTTTACATCGAAAGTGTAGGTATCAACGGTACAGCATCCAGACTGGTAGGTCTTAATTCAACAATGATTAAGTTCCTTACATATGTAATCTGTGGTGTACTGGCAGGTATTGCAGGAATCGTAGCATCCAGCCGAATCTATTCCGCAGATGCCAACAACATTGGTCTGAACCTTGAAATGGACGCCATCCTGGCAGTTGCTCTTGGTGGTAACGCTCTTGGCGGTGGTAAATTCAGCTTAATGGGATCTGTAATCGGAGCATATACGATTCAGGCACTTACAACAACTTTATATGCAATGAATGTATCAGCTGACCAGTTGCCGGTTTACAAGGCAATCGTAGTTATTATCATCGTTACTTTACAGAGCCCTGTATTCCAGAAATTTATGACAAGCCAGAAAATGAAACGTGCAAATAAAGCAGTGGAAGGAGGAAATAACTAATGAAAAAGAAATCATTAAACAAACCGGGAATGAAAATTAACGGAAATAGTTTCCTTCTTATGGTAACTGTTCTTTTGTTCATCGTAATGTATGCAGCAGGTATGGTAATATTTGCTGATAAAGGATTCGCAAAACCACAGATGTTCTTGAACCTGTTCATTTCCAATGCGGGACTTCTGTCATCGCAATGGGACAGACAATCGTAATGATCACAGGCGGTATCGATATCTCTGTTGGTTCCGTAACAGCGTTGGTATGTATGCTGTGTGCATACGATATGGAAAAGAAAGGAATGAGTGCTTACATGGCAGTTGCATCGCACTTCTGATCGGACTCCTTTTTGGTATCGTTCAGGGATTCCTGGTATCTTATCTTGAAATCCAGCCATTCATCGTATCACTTGCAGGTATGTTCTTTGGACGTGGTATGACATCAATCATCAGTACTGATATGATTTCTATCAAAAATAAGACATTCCTTGCATGGGCTAATTATAAGATTTATCTCCCAATCGGATCATACACCGTCGTGGAAAATTCATCCCGGCATACATATATCCGACTGTTATCATCGCAATACTGATCTTTATTGTCATTGCGATCATCATGAAATATACAAAATTCGGTCGTGAAGTATATGCCATCGGTGGAAATGCACAGAGTGCTATGATGATGGGATTAAATGTAAAGAAAACAAAATTCAAAGCATACGTTCTGGACGGACTGCTTGCAGGATGCGGCGGATTCCTCTTCTGCTTAAACAGCTGTTCCGGATTCGTAGAGCAGGCCAAAGGTCTTGAAATGGATGCGATCTCAGCTTCCGTTATCGGTGGTACACTGTTAAGCGGTGGTGTAGGAACACCATTTGGTACAGTCTTTGGTGTATTGATCAAAGGAACGATCTCAAGTCTTATCACCACACAGGGAACACTTTCCAGCTGGTGGGTACGTATCGCACTTTCCGCATTACTGTGCTTCTTCATTGTATTACAGTCAATCATCGGAAGTATGAAGAAAAAGAATTAGAGATCATACATAAAACTGACAAACCTCAATATGATATATATAAATTAAATCTATGTACAAAAAAGGATTCTGCATTGCAGAATCCTTTTTGTATTGCGTGCGTTATCTTGTATGACGTCTGTAACTTGCAGGTGTCTCTTCGTATTTCTCCTGAAATAATTTGTAGAAATATCCCTTGTTATGATATCCTACCGAATCGGCAATCTCTTCGATACTCTTGTCGGTCGACACAAGCAGATGTTCCGCACGTTCCAGCCGGATCTGCTGGACATAAGCGGAATAGGTAAGTCCGGTCTTTCGTTTGATCAGGCGGTTGAAGTAATCCTCCTGATAATGGAATTCATCCACCAGATCCTGGATGGTGATATCTCTGAAATGTGCCCGGATATAGTCCGAAATCTCTTCGAATACGATCCAGTTCATCGTCTGCTTCTGCTCTTTGGAAAGAGAAAAATCATACTGCGTACTTAAGATCCTGAATATGCGGAATAACAGACCTTTTGTGATGTATCGTGATCCGCTGTCCGGCGAATAAGATTCTTTCAAAAGCAATAAAAGACTGTCGTCCAAAGCTTCACTTGCTCCGGCTGATGGACGGAAATGCAGGAATTGCTGGACATCCTTTTGCTTTAATAAGGCAGACTGCAGGAAAGAAAGAATCTTCTGCGGGGTGCTGTTCTCGTTCATGATCTCCGTAAACATATCATTGGCGATTCCAAGAAAAAGAACCACTCCTGACTGGTCCGTCAGACAGTCCTGATGCAGGCAGTTCTTGTCGATCAGGCAGAGTTCTCCTTTTTGGAATACGACATCTTTATTCAGTATCCGCTGATGAAATTCCCCATCTACAACGTAAGAAAGCTCCAGATAATCATGCGTGTGAAGCTGCGTATATTCTCCATCCGAATAAGAATAATGGTAACAGAAATTCTCCGGGGAGGGCATCATTGTTGCATACAGATTACCAGGAGAATCAAAGTTCCAGCATAACAGGAAACTGCGGTCCTGACTGAGTAACGGATAAGTCTTAACTTCCTGGACGGACTTGGAATATTCCGGACAGACAAGTCTTGCGCCTAATTTATGGTTTTCCGGGAGAAGCCGGGCATCGGTCCTGTGATCCGGCGGCAAAAATCGGATAAATTCATACAAATACCTCCTTGACATATAGTATGATTATAACATAACAGCGGTCGGAATAGGTAACAATTTTTCCCAAAAGTGCAGAGTTTAGAGATTGAGAAAGTAAGTTTGTATTTTTATAATAGAGACATAATAAAGCTGTAGACGAAACAGAAAATTTGAATGAAAAGGAGTAAAAAATATGTTAAAAACAAAAAATTATCAGTTTTGGTTCTGTACAGGATCACAGGATCTTTATGGAGATGAGTGTCTTGCACACGTAGCAGAGCATTCAAAGATTATCGTAGATGCGTTAAATAAATCAGGAAACCTTCCATATGAAGTCGTATGGAAACCAACCATGATCACAAATGAAGTAATCAGAAAGACATTCAACGAAGCGAATACAGATGAGAACTGTGCCGGTGTTATCACATGGATGCATACATTCTCTCCTGCAAAATCATGGATCTTAGGATTACAGGAGTACAGAAAACCATTACTTCACTTACATACACAGTTCAACCGTGAAATTCCATATGACACTATCGACATGGACTTCATGAATGAGAACCAGGCAGCACATGGTGACAGAGAATATGGACACATTTTCAGCCGCTTGAATATGGAGCGTAAGTTGTTGCAGGATATTGGGAAGATGAAGCCGTTCAGAAACAGATCGGATCATGGATGCGTACAGCAGTTGGTGTTGTAGAAAGCAGCCACATCAGAGTTATGCGTGTAGCTGACAATATGAGAAACGTTGCTGTTACAGAAGGTGACAAAGTAGAAGCTCAGATTAAATTCGGATGGGAAGTAGATGCTTATCCTGTAAATGAGATCGTTGAAGCTGTAAATGCTGTATCACAGGCAGATATTGATACATTAGTAGAAGAATATTATGACAAATATGACATCCTTCTGGAAGGAAGAGATGAGAAAGAATTCCGTGAGCATGTAGCAGTGCAGGCTGGAATCGAACTTGGATTTGAAAGATTTCTGGATGAGAAGAACTATCAGGCAATCGTAACACACTTCGGAGATCTTGGTGGACTGAAACAGCTTCCGGGACTTGCAATCCAGAGACTGATGGAAAAAGGTTATGGATTTGGAGCAGAAGGTGACTGGAAGACAGCTGCTATGGTACGTGTTATGAAGATCATGACTCAGGGAATGAAGGATGCTAAGGGAACTTCATTCATGGAAGACTATACATACAACCTTGTACCAGGAAAAGAAGGCGTTCTGGAAGCTCATATGCTTGAGGTTTGCCCGACAATCGCAGATGGAAAGATCAGCATTA